>LULP01000048.1_pt1 | contig 53527 bp, 51 predicted proteins | sample 728111 | NCBI WGS metagenome assembly LULP01 (sample SAMN03860286, study PRJNA289734) | marine metagenome | biome: seawater column; feature: ocean; material: water; isolation source: Red Sea water column Station 149 - depth 25m | place: Saudi Arabia: Red Sea | collected 2011-10-15 | depth 25 m
ACAACAGAAGGTGCTTGAAGCTCTAGACGTCTTCTTTCGGTAAACTCTATTGGACCTTTGCCATCGATTGGGTTTCCTAGTGGATCTATAACTCTTCCTAAAAATCCATCTCCAACTCCAATAGAAAGTACTTCACCAGTTTGCTTAACAGGATTTCCTTCTTCAATATGATTGGAGTCACCCATCAAAACAACACCAATTGAATCTTCTTCTAAGTTAAGAGCAACTCCGACTAATCCACCAGGGAACTCGAGTAGCTCAGATGCCATCACATTCTCTAAACCTTTTACTCTTGCAACACCATCTGCAATAGCTGATACATAACCAACTACGTCATCTTTTACAGAATCTTTCCAGTCTCCAAGAGTAGACTTTAATGAATCTGATATCGCTTTAGCATCAATATTAAGATCGCTCATTCTACCTACCTTCTAATACAGTTTTAATTTCTGAAAACTTTGATGAGAGAAGACTGTCAAAAGTTCTCTCCCCTACACTTACACTTATTCCGCCAATAACATCTGGATCAACTTCGACACTGAGCTCAACATCAGTTCCTAATTTTGCTTTTATGGCTTTTTGCAGCGCTTTTTGAGTCTTTGTATCAAGCTCAATTGCTGTAACTACTTTTGCTACAGATGCGCCTCTTTTGTTGGCTATAAAATTTGCAACATTTGATTCAATATCAATCAAATTATCTGCATATCCTTGAGATATTGTCAGGGTTACAAGGTCTACAGTTAACGGTAGAACTCTTGTGCTTAATAGCTTTTGTACAGCTTCAATCTTTTTTTCAACAGGTATACCGAAATTTCTAAATACATCTAATGCTTCAGAACTATCAGACAATGATTTGAAAACTTGGAGGATTTCGTTTTCAACTCTTTCTGATTCATCAGATGATGAGATTATTTCAACTAAACCTTTTGAGAAAGACTCTACTGACATCTTGCTAATTACCCCATATCCTTGATAAATTTATCAATCAATTTTTGTTGATCTTTTTTAGTCATTGAAGATGCAACTTTTTGAGATATTTCTAATGAAAGATCTGCAACTTCGCTTTTAAGCTCTGTTGATACTCTTTCTTTTTCAGCTTCTGAATCAGATTTTGCTTTTTCAACAATTGAATCTGCTTCTTTTTTTGCTTCAGCAATCATGTCTTCTTTTATTTTTTCAGCAGCAGCTTTACCTTCATCTATGATTTTCTGAACCTCTGCATCAGCATTTGAAACCAGTTCATCATATTCTGACTTTGATTTCTCTGCTTCAGCTTTAGTCTCTTCAGCCTCTTTTATTTGACCTTCTATTGCAGAAGCTCTATTTTCAAGAGTTTCATTTAATGCAGGAAGTGCCCATTTCCAAATAAAGAAAAATACAATTGCAAAAGCTGCCACACCAGCAACTAACTCTGATGTCGCAGGAAGAAGAAGATCTATTCCTGATCCTGATTCTTCAGCTTCTGCTAATAAAATTTCTAAATTCATGTTCACTCTTTTACTCCTATACCAAGAAGAATAGAACGAATCCAATAAGTGCTAGTGCCTCAGTAAAGGCGATTCCTAAGAACATTGTTGTTCTTACCATACCAGCAGCTTCTGGTTGTCTTGCCATAGCTTGTACAGCGTTACCTGCAATTAACCCGATACCAATACCAGGTCCAATTGCGGCAAGTCCGTATCCTATTAACGCGTATGCAGCTTCCATTTTCCTCCTTATTACTTAATGCTCTGGGTGCAGAGACGTTTGTATATACACTGCAGACAACAATGTAAAAATGTATGCCTGCAAAATCGAAACAATTAATTCGAAACCATAAATTCCTAATCCAAGTGTGAACCATGCGAGCCCAACAGGTGCCTTGGATAGTATGTAATCAGCACCACCTGGTTGAACGATGAAAAAATATGCAGATGCTAAAAGTAAACTTAACATTACATGACCTGCAACTAAGTTTGCAAAAAGCCTTACAGCTAAACTAAATGGTCTTACAAGTAAAACTGATACAAGCTCAATGACTCCAACTAGTGGCTTTAAAGCAACAGGAACACCTGGAGGCCAGACCAAATGGGATATGTATCCAAAACCCTCTTCTCTTATTCCAACAAATACAAAAATAAAATATGTAATCAAACTCAAGAACAACGGAAGTGCCATACGCGATGTCACTGGAAAGTTTATTAACGGGGCTACTTCAAAGAGGTTACCAACAAGAATAAAAAGGAAAATTGACACCAAATAAGGAGTAAACTTTTCACCACCTCTACCAATTACACCTAAAGCAATCTCATCTTTTACGAATGAAAAAATAGATTCAACAGCAGATTGTAATTTTCCTGGAACCACAGATTTTTTTCTTAAACCAAAAAATACGACTACAACAGGAATAATTGCTGCTAAAAGAATGAGGACTTCTGTCCTGGAGATTTGAGTTCCTGCAAAGTTAGTAAATTCGAAAAGCTCTTTTACATTTGCAGGTTTGCAAACAACTTCATTTACAAAATCACAAGTTTCAGCTGCTGTTATCATTTGCCCAATCTAAATCCGTGTCTTTTCTCTTAATAACCATAGTCATTTCTATAAATAACATTGTTAAAAAGACAATTGGCACTGTCAAAGACATTGCCAAATCATCAATAGAATATACGCTTTTTAGTAATAAGAGAAATCCAAATATAAAAATTAATCTAAAAACATATCCAAATAAGGCAGCAAAATAATAGAAGTTTAAAGAGATTTTTGCTGCATAAGACATGATTACTGCTCCAAGAAAAAAGCCAGTAGCAACTATTGCAGATGAATATAGAGACGTAAAGAATGCTTCTTGTGATTTAAGCAGAAATGCTACAGGTGTTAATACATATATAGGTGAAGATCTAAAAAGCATTCTTTTTGCTATTTCAATCTCAACGTTCAATATCTTCACCTTCCATTTTTTCAGATATTTTCCACATTCTTCTATATCCGTCATAAATGCCAACAAAAACGAATATCACAACTGGAAATGGTTCATATCCAAAAAAGTATTGAATACCTAAACCAATCATTAAACCACTTAATATCGAAGTAGAAAAAGATGATACAGGTCCGAATTCTTGAAGACTGAGTTTTGATCTAGCCATAGGGTTGAAATTCTTTTGCAATATCTCTAACTTTGTTTTCAAGTTCTTGTAACTTTGAGTCGTAATTTCTTGACTTAAGAATTTCAGAAATCAAATGTCCAACTTCTTTCATTTCTTTTTCTTTCATACCACAGGTTGTTACAGCAGGAGTTCCCATTCGTATACCTGAGGTAATGAATGGTGAACGTGGATCAAAAGGAATTGCATTTCTGTTTAACGTAATACCCTTATCATTTAATAAGATACCTGCGTCTTTTCCTGTTAATTCGTCATCTACACTTCGAGTGTCGACCAAAACAATATGATTTTCAGTACCTCCACTCACAACTCGTAATCCTTCACTTGTAAATGAGTCAGCTAGTGCTACAGCGTTGTTTAAAATCTGTTGTGCATAATCTTTATATTCTTGAGTCATAGCCTCTTTAAAACACACTGCTTTTGCAGCAATTTGGTTATTTAATGCACCACCTTGTGCGCCAGGGAAAATATTTTTATCAATCGTTTTTGCAAAATCCTCTTTACATAAAATAAGACCTCCTCGTGGTCCTCTCAATGCTTTATGAGTTGTAGCAGTAACAACATCTGCATATTTTGTTGGATTTTCTAAAACTTTTCCTGCTACGAGACCTATAAAGTGAGCGGCATCGACCAACAGATAAGCTCCTACTTCATCAGCAATCTCTCTAAACTTTTCAAAATTTAAAGATTGAGAATATGATGAATAACCTGCAATTATCAATTTTGGCTTATTCTCAACAGCCATTTTGTGAACTTCTTCCATATTGATTAGTTCAGTATCTTGATCTAATCCATATCCAACAAAGTTGTAAACTCTACCAGAAAAATTTACTGGCGACCCATGTGTTAAGTGGCCACCCTGATCTAATGACATTCCTAAAACAGTATCTCCTGGTTCTAAGAGAGATAGATAAACTGCCATGTTTGCGGATGATCCAGAATGAGGTTGTACATTAGCGTGATCTGCTTCGAATAGCTCACATGCTCTATCAATAGCTAATTGTTCTATCTCATCAACTACTTCACAACCCTCGTAGTATCTTCTACCAGGAAAACCCTCAGAATATTTATTAGTCAGGATTGAACCGGAAGCCTCCAAAACAGCTTTTGATGCAAAGTTTTCAGAAGCTATTAAATGTATGTGTGAATTTTGACGTCCAAGATCAGAGTCAATTAGTCCAGCTATCTCTGTATCTACAGAGGATAGGGATTCTTGAGATGCTCCTTTTTGTGTCATATATATATTCTAACAGTAACTTGGTGGCCATTTAAGTGGGCCTTGTCTTAATACTTCTCCACCATCAACTCTTAGATCAACAACAGTAGAGCCATTTCCATGAAGTGATTCTCCGCTTAAATAATGAGATATCTCATCACCAAATGCCGCTCTTGCTTGTTCATCGCTTGTAAAGTCTTCTTCCCCAGAAATATTTGCACTTGTTACTGCGAGGGGTCCCGTTTGTTTAAGTAAATTAATTGCCAGTTCATTTTCAGGCACTCTTACTCCAATTGAGCTTGGTTCTTTGGTTCCTACCCCGTTTGCAAAATCATTTGAGGTTTCAACGATAATAGTCAATGGTCCAGGCCAATACAGTTCGACAACATCTGGGATTGATGTTGTAACATTTAATTTTTGTATTTCGTGAAATGAACTTATAAGAATGGATAAAGGTTTTTTTTCACTTCTTTCTTTTAATGAGAATATTTTATCTACTGCAGTTTGTGAATATGGATCAACTCCTATTCCATAAACTGTCTCGGTAGGAATACCTACAACTTCCCCATTCCTAATGGCATCAATTGCTAATTCGAGATTATTTTCTTGCGACAATGTATCTGCCTCTTTCAACTAAGTCTTTTTCTAATTTTACATCTTCCCAATCAGTAAATGAACTGAGTAGAGATTCTGCATGTGAAGTATCCACTTCGAGTACCAAAACTAATTCTTTAGAATCAATATTTTTTAAATCATTTTGTAATTTATCAATATACAGACGGCCATCTTCTCCTCCATCGAGGGCAATGAGTGGTTCATAATCAATTACCTCTTTATTAAGTGTTGAGAGAGTACTTGTAGGAATGTAAGGAAGGTTAGCAACAATTAAATCGAAATCTAATGTTTCTACATTGCTTAAAAGATCAGATTGATAGAAATTAACTTCTAGATTATTTATTTCAGCATTTTCTTTTGCCAAAGATAAAGCATCATTAGATATATCTACTGCATGTACCTCAGAATCAGGAAATAGTTTTTTCATCATTAGTGCTATACAACCGGTTCCAGTACCAACATCTAAGATTTTTTTTGGCATATCAATGTTGTTTTTGATAATTTCAATCATGTATTCAGTTTCAGGCCTAGGTATCAAACACCGTTGATCAACATTTATTTGAATAGAGTAAAAAGGAACGTACTCTTCAATGTATTGTAGGGGTTCACCATTTAGTCTTCTTGAAAGCAACTCTGTATATGATGACTGGTAATCAAACTGAGAGCCTGTGATTTCTTTGGCTTTTTCACGCAATCTTGCTAATTCGTGCTCGGGAATACTTTGAATTCCCATTATTCATCAAGGTTTGCAAGTCTTGATGCCTCATTATCAGAAACTAATGCATCGACAAATTCATCTAAATCTCCATCAAGAACTTGATCTAATTTTTTCAGGGTTAAGTTAATTCTATGGTCTGAAACTCGATTGTCCTTGTAATTGTAAGTTCTTATCTTGTCTGATCTTTCTCCAGAACCTACCTGCTCTTTTCTGTCTTTAGCTCTTTCAGCCGCAGCTTTTTCTTGCTCAGCCTTTAAAAGACGTGCTCTTAAAATTCTCATAGCTTTTTCTTTGTTTTGAAGTTGAGATTTTTCATCCTGGCAGGAGACAACTAATCCAGTAGGAATATGAGTGATTCTTACTGCTGAGTCAGTGGTGTTGACACTCTGTCCCCCTGGTCCACTAGATCTATATACGTCAACTTTTAAATCGTTTTGGTCAATATTGATATCTACGTCTTCGGCCTCTGGTAAAACTGCTACAGTTGCGATAGAAGTGTGAACTCTGCCTTGTGATTCTGTTTTCGGTACTCTCTGAACTCGATGTGCACCAGCCTCAAATTTTAATTTTGAATAGACGCCTTTAGATTTAATGGCAAAAATAATCTTGCTATAACCACCCATATCAGAGTCAATAATTTCTATAGGCTCTACCTTCCAAGAACTTCTTTCTGCAAATCTTGTGTACATTTTATATAAGTCACCTACCCAGATCGCTGCCTCTTCTCCGCCTGCTCCAGGTCTTATTTCTACTAATACATCTTTGTCATCAGATGGGTCTTTTGGTAGAAGTGAAATCTTTATTTTTTGAATTAATGGATCGAGCTTTGATTTGTTTTCTGAAATTATTCCCTCAAACTCAGTTTTCATTTCCTCATCAGACTCAGATTGTAAGAGTTCTTCTGCATCAGCAATTTCGAGATTAATGTCTTTCCACTCAACAAATAATTCAACGATTGTAGAAACATCGCTATGTTTTTTTGCCATTTCTGCATAGGCTTTTTGATCTCTTGAAATATCGATTTCTGACAACTGTTTTTCAATTTCAGGTAAAGAAGCTTCGATTGTAATTAGTTTTTCATGTAGTGACTTATCCAATTTCGACCTCACTTGTGTTTGCAAGAATTTCATTAAATCTATCTGTGTTTTCTGAATGTGCGATACAGTTAGCCATTGATAAAATTGCTACTTCAATTTGTTCTTTTGATGGATTTTTCGTTGTTATTTTTTGCGTCCATATTCCAGGAGTAGCAAATATCTTGGCAATAATTGAGTCTGAGTTTTTAAAATTAAATTTAAGTACTTCATAAGAAATCATAGAAACTACCACCACATGTAAAAGTCTCGTAATTGTTGTCATAGCAATGTTTAAATTTGGAATAAATGGCAAAGTAAGAAGACTGATAAAAACAATCAAAAATAAGAACGATGTACCACATCTAACATGTTCTTTAGGATAATTAGTTACATTGTCAAACTCTAGTGACTGCTTGTCTTCATAGGAAGCTATCGTCATATGCTCTGCTCCATGATATTCAAATAGTTCTTGAGCATCTTTTGTTCTACCGATTAAATAAATATAAATTATTACTATCAATCCTCGAAATAATCCCTCGATTATTCCTGTGCCAATTTGTTCATAATTTATCATTTCAACAAGAAGGCGTGGACCTGCAATGAAAAGCAAAAGGATTGCAATTAGTACTGAGTAAGTAATAACCTTTGACAATAAACTTTCCTCTTCGTCTTCAAATTTGGAATATATTTTTTCAGATAATGTAATTGCCTTAAACCCAACATACATTGAATCAATTAGTGCGCCAAAACCTCTGATAAATGGAGCTGCCCAAAACTTATTTCTTCTTACGAGAGGAATCCTTGGTTCATAATATCTATGTAGATTGTCATCCTTATCTCTTATTCCAAGAGACCACCCTTTTGGACTTTGTATAAGAACACCGCCAATTACAGCTTGGCCACCATAAGAAATATCAATATCAGACATAATAAATTAAGAAAAGCTAAGTTATTCTTCTTCTTGAGAAGATACTTCAGCTTTAGGTGCTTGTCGTGTGCTTGTAGATCCGTAACGTTGTTTAAATCTTTCAACTCTTCCAGTAGAGTCAACAAGTTTTTGCTTGCCTGTGAAAAAAGGATGGCTTGCACTAGAGATTTCAAGTTTAACTAACGGATATTCATTTCCATCTTCCCATTGAATAGTTTCGTTTGTTTTTATAGTTGAACGAGTTAAGAACGCAAAACCTGCGTCTTCGTCCTGAAAAACAACTTCTCTATAGTCTGGATGTATGCCTTGTTTCATAACTCTACTTTACAATAATATCTGATCTACTTTATATGATTATTTTGCTTTTGCTACGTCTTTTAAGAAAGCGTCATTGCTCTTGGTCTCTTTTAATTTATCAATCAAAAGCTCTGTAGCCGCTCCACCTTCTAGAGCAACAAGAACTCTTCTTAATGCCCATAAAGACTCTAGTTCTTTAGGAGATACGAGTCTTTGTTCTTCTCTTGTGCCTGAAGGAGTAACATCAATTGCTGGGAAAACTCTCTTATCTGCCAATTGTCTATCTAGGCGTAACTCCATATTTCCTGTTCCTTTAAACTCTTCAAAGATAACCTCATCCATCTTTGAGCCTGTCTCAACAAGAGCGGTACCAAGAATTGTTAAACTACCGCCACCTTCGATATTTCTGGCTGCACCAAAAAACTGTTTTGGAGGAGTTAATGCTGTTGAGTCAACACCACCTGATAAAATCCTGCCGCTTGCCGGTGTCGCAAGGTTATGAGCACGAGCAAGACGAGTAATTGAATCTAACAAGATGACAACATCTTTTCCTTCCTCTACAAGTCTTTTGGCTCTTTCAATTGCTAATCTTGAGACTTGTGTATGTTCATCTGGTGGTCTATCAAATGTTGAATAAACAACCTCTCCATCTACAGATCTTTGCATATCTGTGACCTCTTCAGGCCTTTCATCAACAAGTACTACCATCAAATAAACTTCAGGATTGTTTGAAGTGATAGAGTTAGCAATTTCTTTCAATATTGTTGTTTTACCTGCTTTTGGTGGAGAAACAATTAAACCTCTTTGACCTTTTCCAATCGGTGCAATTAGATCAATTATTCTTGGAAGAATTTTGTCTGGGCTTCCTTCAACTTCTAGTTTTAATCTCTCGTCTGGAAACAATGGTGTCAATTTATTGAAATCTACTCTCCTAGCAAGTAACTCTGGATCTGCACCATTAACTGTTTTAGGTTCGATTAGTGCTGGATACTTTTCTTTTTGTCTAGGTGCACGAATTGGACCACTAACAAGGTCTCCCTTGCGCATTCTATATTTCTTAATAACACCAGCTGCAACATATACGTCATCCTCGCTTGGCTTATAACCATTACATCTTAAAAATCCGTATCCTTCAGGTAATGTATCAAGAATTCCCTCTCTTACTTCACCTTTTTTGATATCACTGCTTCCAGAACTAACAACAGCAGGTGCATCATCATCTTTTGATGTGCTTATAACTTCTGGCGTCTCTTCTTCAATTGAATCTAAAATCTCATCACTATGATCAACGAGTAAATCTATTAATTTTGCTTTTTGAAGTCCTTTATGTTCAATACCTAAACTTTCAGCTATAGACCTTAAGTCTGCTACAGGTTTTGATTGTAATTGTGATCTTGCGGACATTTTTTCTCCTATATATAAATCAAATTTGTTTGAAATGATTTGTGAATTGTAGTTGTCTGAAAGACATTCTCATTATATACATATTTTTAGTAAATCAACAAGATTTAAAATTAATTACTTTTTATTAATGAAAACGGAACAACAAACAACAAAGTAATCAAATAATATACTATTCCAAATATTGCCATTTCGGGAATATTCAAGATAATTGAGAGAGTTAAAACAATTGGAAAGTTTTGACACAGTGCCTCAATAAGAACCGTTCTGTCATCTACTTTGCTTATATTGGTTAATTTTGAAGTGATGTTTTGCAAAACATATATTGAGAAAATAGAACTAAACACCAAAATGATACTCTCATTGAAATAATTTATTAGTGGTTCTCTCAACTCATATGGACCGGTGATTGTAATTGTTAAAATGTAAACTTTTAAAAACTTATCAAGTAAGGGCGAGGTTTTTTTAACTATTTTTACTTCTTTTCTATTAAGGTAAAAACCTAAAATATAAGGAGCAAAAATAAGCAAAGCTAGTTGGATAAAAGTTTGAAGAATATTGAAATTAAAATCATCTAAATTTACACTAATCAAACTCAGCCATAAAACTGTAGTTAGTGGTGAGACAAGTGAAGTTATTGAGGTTAGCGTAACTGAAAGTGGAATATTACCTTCCTTAAAATGAGTAAGAATTCCAGAAATGAATCCTCCTGGAGCCAAAAGTACAACAGCTATTGATAAAGAAAAAATACTGTCACTAAATATCTGAGAGAGAATAAGACCTATTAAAGGAAGTGTTGTGATTTGGAACAAAAGTGCATAGGTGAATGTCTTCCTGTCTTTAAAAGTAGTTTGAATACTATCAAGAGATGACTGCGTTCCTAAAAAATAGAAAAGTACAGGAATCATTGGAGGTATTGTTCTCAGCGTAATAGACGAATCGATTAATCCCTGTAAGTTGTCCATATTAAAGATATTAATAAGTTTATTTAAATTTTATTGTTTTACCGAAAACTTTAGGTACAGAGGTTTATAAATTCCTGTAAATAAGCATTTTCTGCATCAGATAGAGAATTTGACTCACGATAAAAAACATAATCTCCACCAAAGTAAAGTACTAGAGAATCAGCAAAAAGCTCTTCACTACCAAAATACTCTTGTGCTTGTTGTCTTTTATTTGTTCCATCTGGAGCAACACAGTTTCTATTTAGATAAGAAAATGCATGGGAAGATTCATGAAGAAGTGTATCAAAAGCCCTGTTAGACCTAAAAGCTCTATTTGATACCCATACTGATAACTTCCAATCAGCATTTGTATCTCCATTTTTAAATGTTCCTGCTGAATCCCATACACCAAATGGACATTCGCCCAACATTTCTACTCCATAGAGATGACAACCATTTATAAATGATACTTTCTCTAATAATGTTTCCTTATATACTTCTGGAAGATTTTGCACTAAAGAATCTAGTAAATTTTGATTTTCTCCCTCAAATCCTTCAAATGCTGCGTAGACACCTTCATAAGGAACTGGATCAACTGGATTATTGTCATTTATAGTCACAGAGTCTTTTTCTGGACTTACCTCGACTGTAGTTGTAGTAGTTGGAATTGTTGTTGTGGTTGACGTTGTAGTAGAAGTAGATGTTGTTGTGGTTGAGGTTGTAGTAGAAGTAGATGTGGTTGTGGTTGACGTTGTAGTAGAAGTAGATGTTGTTGTGGTTGAGGTTGTAGTAGAAGTAGATGTGGTTGTGCCAATAGAGGCCGTCACCGTAACACTAACTGGATTATTTAAAACATAGTTATATGACACACCCAGGAACAAAATAATACCAAGTATTGATGAAGCTATTAATTTAGTTCTTTTATTCATTAAGAGTTATCGAATTGTTTGTTCTAATTCATCCTCAATCAATTCGCCAATTTCACTATCAGAAACCATCTCGTCGCCATTGAAATGTACAGGACGATTTAACTCGGCATATTTTTTCATGAAGTTTCCTAAAATTAAAATAATTGCAATATAGAAAAGTAAGACTAGTGCAAATCTATATGCTAGAGCACCACTCTCAAGAAGTGTCTGTTGCATTTGATTAAATTCGCTATCTGGTGGTAATACCAAAATTCTTATAAATAACCAGACGCTTATCAAAAAACTAACTACTGGCATTGCTTGATTTAAACCCTTTGAATCTCCAATTGCATCAAACAATTCATTACCACCCCATGGGACTGCTTTAAATATGACACCTTCGAGGCACATTAGATAAGTCAATTTACAAATTGCCATTAATACGCCTGAAGATTGAACGGAATCAAATGAAGTTGCATAAAAGAAGAAGTATCCAACTATAGCTAATGAAATCATGGAATAAAATTTAGGTGATAAATCAGCTTGTTCACGATTTGAAACTATATGAAGAGAGGCAATGAAACCTAGGATGAACCCAAAAGGAAGATCTATCACAATAAATAAAATTGTAGATAAGATTGCAAAGAACATTGCTTGAGGATTCCAGCTGAATATTGTCTTTTGATCATAAACAAAATATTCGATTAAAGATTCAATACCTTCGTATGAGAAGGTAACGATAACCAAACCAAATAGTACACCCAAGAAAATAGCTAAATTCTGTGGTTCAACTGAAAATGTAAAGCCTTCTTCAACAAAAGCATATATAAGTGAGGTAATCATTGCCATTAACGAAATCTCCATGAATGTTTCAAGTCTGGTTTTCTTTTGTAAGACAGTCTCTTTTTTTGTCCACTTAACTCTGTAATGAGAAATTATTCTGTTAAACCATTCCTGAGCTAAGAGCACAGCATAGAATAAAAAGATAATCATTGAAGTTATTCCAAATGCGAAGGCATTTTTTGCTTGATTAGAGAAATCTATATCGCTGAATAAGGGAATAGTGGTTATTAAGGCATTTGTAAATTCAATACTACCAACGGTAGAGTCATCCAATGGCTCTGGTGCAGTCACTTCTACAATGGTGGTTGGAACTGGAGGTAGCGTAGGAACTGAATCAATTTCAAAAACTTCTGACTCAAATTCCTCAATATTTTCTCTTAAACAAAATGTATGATTACAGTCTTCACCAGTGTATTGAACAAAATTCATAGTAGATATTTTTAATTTGATAAATAACTTAGATTCTCCATCCCATGGAATAATTCTTGAACTAGTTAATTCATCCATTGTGATATCATCAACAATCAATGGGTTTTCTACCTGTCCTGCAGCTGGGTTTTCGAAAAGAACTTCTAAAACAACATCGTCTACATTCTCTACCCCATTAATTGACCATGAGATAACTAAATTTTCTTGATCAGCTCTATTTGCTGTAATTTTTATCTCAGCATCTTCTATTCCACCTGCATTGATAAAGAATAAAAATATTAGAAAAACTGAAAAATATTTTTTTAGTTTCATCCAAACACCTCAACTTTTGTCAACATGCCAATGACTACTAGCCTTTGTCTCGCAGAAAATTTTGGGTGGCATGTTGTTAATGTAATTCTGTCATCACCAAATGATGAAAGTAGGTATGTTTCACTTGGATCTACGATTTTTACTTCACTAACTGTGTATGTGTATTGATTAGTGTTAGTTTGGAAGTAAATATTATCTCCTGGATTTAATTTGTCTAAATTTTTAAATGGAGCACCATACGTAGTTCTATGACCAGCAATAGCAAAATTTCCACCAGTACCTGGAAGTGCTGTTGAAATATAATATCCGGGTCCAAATTCTAATTTTTCTAAACTAGATCCATAAACCACATAATGATCAACTTTTGAAGGAAATATGATTAATCTACCAACTACATCCGGTAAGAATTCTTCTCTAGCATTTTCATTTGTCATTGTTTTAGCAACAACACTCAAGACCGATTCTTGAAACTCCCCTGTTTCGTCAAGAGAAACATTAGATTCAAGAGAATTTGAATTAATAAATCTTAATTCTTCCAAAGAAATGTTCTGATTTTGTTCATATTTTAAACTGAGAAGATTTTGCTCATCATCTATGACTGACATAGAAAAGAATGTCTGACTCACCGAGTAGATAACTATAAAAAGACCGACTAATAGTAGGCCAACGCCTAGTGGTATCATTGCTGATTTTCCACTGTTGTTTGATATGTTTACAGTTCTTGCCCTTGTTGGTTTACTTCCTCTATTTCTAAAATTTAACATTGGCAAGCTTAAGTGCTTAAGAACAGGTTTTTTTGTAAATACAATCGAGAAACGACTAGACATCAATAAGTTTAATCTTTCTCTTAATAATTCTTCATCAACTTCAATACCTAGATATTTTGAATTTTTACTGACATTCTCAACAGCTGCAATCATATAATCTATTTCATTAAGCAGGCCTATTACTTCAGCTGCATAAACCTCTGGTGGGTTTAAAACAGGATTAAACTTTTCACTGATATCAATACTTATTAATACTTCAGTACCAATTGTGTTTTCAATCACTTTTTTTAATGTATTAGATTTTACATAAACCTCAGCAAGCTCAACTTCGTACTCTTGAGATAATAAATTAACAGACTGTAAATTCTGCATGTTGTTAGATTGATCGGCTAGCTCATTTGAAGATTCTTCGACCGACATTTCATTATTTTGTACTTTGATTGTTCCATAGACTCTGTTGCTGATCTCAGCTGCAACAACCGGATTTTCTAATAAATAAAATTTCGCTTTGTCTTTTCCATAGGCAATTTTTTCGTTTTCATATAAGTACCAATTCCCATTTTTTTTTATAACTTTTTTCTTAACAGCAAGCTCAAGCAAATCTCCACCATAAATTACTTCTTTTTCGTCATCTCCTATTTCATTAAAACCTAAAGATAAATTGCTATTTCTTGAGAATCTGGAAGAAAAGCCCGGTCTTTTTTCTTGTTGCGGTGAATCGGATTCATAAACAATATCACTATCTTTCACATCTGTAATAACATTAGGATCATTTTGCCTATTTCTTCTGACACGCAAAACAGCTAAAACGGCAACGATATTTATGATAATTATTAAAAGATATACAAAAAAATACTGCATTAAAATCTATAACCTCTACTTAGGATAAAACCACCAGCCATCATAAGTAAAGAACCTAAGATAATTATTAATCTACCTACATTTGAACCTGTTTTAGCAAATTCTTCTAAACCATTATTACAACTTGGGTCACCTGGGCATAATGGAGGTGGTGATATATCTGATGCATCTTCGTCGTAAACCCATTCAACAAAGTCATCACCTGGTAGGAAGAATATATCATCTCCGTTGTCTCCCATTGCTTTATCGTCACCAGATCCATCAATAATATTTTCAACGTCAATACCTTCGACTGGGTTTTGTTCATCAGTTGGACTAATTCCATTATCTATGCAGTCAGAGGTCTTGTTTTTAACCATTGATTGTGTCTTATCATTCTTCACATTTGTAACTTCAAACTCAACTGTAAAGAACTTATCTTCGCTGATTTCAAAACTAGAGAATTGAATTGACTCTCCTGCTGGGATGGTTTCTTGTTTTTCAAATACTGTAAATTTATCAACCCATACTCTTTGTATAACATCAGCATCAACATTTGATCTTGTATTATCTACAGTGATACCGAACACTGCACCACCATCTTCACTACAAACTCTGTTAGTGGAGATTAATGGTTCAAAAATAAATTTATTCTCAGGAATTGTAGTAGTAGTAGTAGTACAACTGAGTGTTAATAAAGTTGATGTTTCCCAATTACCATCAACGGCTATTGTAGAAGCATCGCTTGTTGCATCAATTATTCTCCATTGAATATTTTGACCTTCAGAAATTTCGATAGTCTTTGATGTGTTGTCACCCGCTGGAATGATTAATGTCTCATATCTGGCAAACGTGTCATTATCAACTTTGTATTCAAGTAAGTATGATTTCTGTGAGCTGGAAAGATTAGTTACTTTGATAATTGATAAAGCTTTATTATTCTCACATGTTCCAAGTGTATGAATTATCTGTTGATTTGTTGTGATGTCACAGTTAACTGGTGCTGTATCAGTTAGAGTTTTGTAATCATTATCAGTCAAATTAGTAGGCTTGTATCTCCATCTGATTTGGGTGCCTTTTGTAACATTTATTAAATCACTAAGGTGTGTTGTATTAGCTTGAATTAATACAGTCTTTTCATTAGTCCAGCTATTTCCATCAAAAGAGTATGAGTAAGTAACAGTTTGGTTTGTTGTTGTTGGGTTAGAGATTTTTACTTGGCCAAATGGTTGGTCTTCACTACAAATAAATGTGTTTGTGGCTGTTAATGGGTTGACTGGAGTCTCGCAATTATTGACCTTATAAACCAATCCACTATTACTCCAATTTGTTGTTCCAAATGGAGCATATTGAAATTCAACATATGGATTAACTAATGTATATTCAACATTTGTAGAATTGCCTGCAGAAATTGCAGTTGTAGTTAAAGTCTTCCAACTATCAGTTTGTAAATATCTGTATTGTACAGTAACGCTTCCATCCACTGATGATGTATTGTTTAATGTCAAGGTAACTTTTGTGTTACTAACTTGATTACTATTTAAAGTTGATGCATCAGCACAAACGGTCTGTGTCTGTAAGCTAAATACTGGTGTACACTGATTGGTCTTTGCCAGTGAAGGAATAAGAGAGTCATTACTAAAATCAGTATCCGTTGAAGCGACATACTGCCATCTTATAGTCTCTCCCTGCTGGATTGGCCATTGAAATTCAAAATTCTGTCCACCCGCAATAGGAGTTGAAGGGAATTTTGTATCCCAGTTACCATTATTAATTTGAATCTGTACTTTGTAATACTGTGTTGTCGAACCATTATTTGTAATTGTTAATTTAGAGTATTGTTCTCCATCAACACATGTACCTAAAGTATGTACATGCGATGAAGATTGGAAACATTGAGCTAAATATCCTGGATGATTATCGTTTGTCCATTCCCCACCAAAATCATTGGATCCAAGTGATACTCTAAATCTCCAATCAACATAGCCTCCACTTGTTAATGAAGGTGAATTAAATCCTTTTGAAGCCCCTGCAGCAATACTTTCAACACTTAATGTTGTATATGATGACCAGGTACTATTTGTTTGTGGTGATTTTGTTCTATACTGCACCTCCACATATACAGTATTGTTTGTTGAAGATGGGTTGTTAATTGTAAGTGTTCCAACTCTCTGTCCGTCAATACATGAATCAAATGCATGTGAGTAGGTAATTTGAGTAGTTACTAATGAATCACAATCAATTGCAGGTATATCTTCAGTTGGTATTTCAGTTGCACTAGCAACACCAGCAGATGTAGACGCATATTTATACTTCCACTTCACTACAGATCCGTTTGTAATATTATTTTGCGTAAATACCTTTGGTGATGTTGTTGTAACTTTTTGATTTGTTGCATGCTCAATCCAATTGGCTCCACCGTCATAACTAATCCACACATCAGCGTACGCATCTACAAAACCAGAATTAGTCAACGTCATTGTTGATGATGCTTTTCTATCAACACATTCACCAATTACAACATTATGACTTAGTCCTGTTACACCACAATCAACATCCAGTGGGCCATTAGGCGTTCCAGAAGTAAATGATTTATTAGCAAATGCATCTGTGCTTAGAGAATCTTTGAATCTCCATTGAATTGTTGATCCTGAACCAACTTCAACAGAGATAGATTGTTCAATACTATTTGTATGTAAGGCTGTATAATAGTTTGCCGTCTGACCTGCTTTAGGATTCGTCCATTCTCCTCCGTCTATTGAATATTCAACTAAGAAATACACAGGAGCACCGCTGCTTGGTTTATTTAGATAATAAAATACAGAATCTCTTTTACCACTTTGACAAGCATCTAATGCAACTCTCCACTCAATATCGCCAGAACAGTTTACAGGCCCGTTTGTATCACCAACAATGTATTCAATTCCTGCAAAAGCTGCTGTGGTATTGGTCTCTGAAATCTTATACCTGACAGTAAAGTACTCACCCTCTGATAGGTATTTAGTTTGAGTGTTAGTATTAGATTCGATCAATCCAAAATTATTTGTTAATGAAACCCAAGTAGAGGGGCTTTGCTCGAGTGAGTATTCGATCAAATAGAACTTATCTGATGAACTATTGTTTACTGTTCTAACTGTTGCAGTTTTTGTTCCATCAGAGTTACATGCTGTTGGTATATCTACAGAGACGTCATCTCCTGATATACATGAAATAGTCATTAAGTTTGACTCTGTAAAATTAGTGGAGTAATTTACATTATCCTTTGATGTCTTGTATCTCCATCGGATTGTGTTGCCGGCTGAAAGATTTGTTTTCTCAATTGTTGCTTGACTATTTGGTCCAACAATAATCGTTCCAGCTGATGTGTATCCTGCATTATTAACGTTCACTTCAACTTGAAAATAGACATCCGAAGTTGCAGCAGCACTATTTTTAGCATAAAAGTATGCGTCCTTAATTCCCTCTCTACAGGAACCTTGTGCAATCTCGAAGCCCGGGTCGACAATGCTACAATTAACCGTTGCACTCTGTGTAGGTGACTTTGGAGTCGCTGTTGCAATAAGATTGAGATCGTTGGATACAGAATATCTCCACTCAATATATTTTCCTGACGGTACAGATTTTGTAAATGCTGTAGAAGTCGAATTTTGGTTTAATAAGAAGTCATCATCGACAGTTGTATAAACACTCTCTCCTTGAATTTTGTATTGAATTTTGTAATAAAGATTTGTGGCAGTATTGTTCTGTATAACATAGCTTGAAAGTGCCTCGCCATTTGTATCACACTCACCTATTGCTATTGTCTCAATGGTATCAAATGTACAATCTGAGACTGGACTTTCTGTTAACTCCTCATATACCGCACCTGATAGAGGAGCTACTTGCGTATGTACGTAATACTTATATCTAATTGTTTGACCACTAGGTACAGAGATTGTTTTAGTTTCTATAATTCCAGGCTGTACTTCTTCGATTATAGTACTCCAGTTAGAACCTCCATCTATAGTGTATTCAACATGAAACCAAACATTTGAATTAGATGTAGAGAATGCTTCTAAACGTAATGTTGATATCTGAGCTCCACTAACACAGTTACCTAATTCAGCTGGAGTAGTTGCTACACCAAGTGCAATAGGACAATCGACAAGATCTGATTGAACTATTGATGCTACTGTTGCATAAGCAGCTGAATAGTTATTACTGATATTGGTAGCAGTAACTCTCCAATAAATTCTTTTGTTATGTGGAACATCTACTGGAAGCTCTTGGAAACCAGATGGTGCAACCTCTACATTACCCTCTACAACTGTGAAGTTGACATTATCAAAAGATCTCTCAACTTTGAAATATAAAGTAGCAAATGTCTCATTATTTGTAAGCCTTACAGTTGATGCTTTTACACCTACATTACATGTACCAAGTGTTTGAGTAACAGTAAAGTCTTTCACACAGTTAACAAATGATGCAGTCTGGTCATATGTCCAGCTACCGGCAAAAGTATCGGTGTATGACCACTCATAGCGCCATATTATTTTCTGACCCTCTGAAACATTTATAGTGTCAGCAGTAACATAGGAAGCACCATTTGCAGGCAAAAGGTCTCCCATTAATGATGTATTCACCCATGTTCCAGCAGATAATGCTTCATCAGTAGTTGTATTGATAATTTTGTATTGTACATTTACATATGCTGCTGAAGTTGATGATGTAGTGTTAACAACAGTCATATTTGGTTGTTGCACATTGTTTGTTGTACATACAGGAGTATTAGGTGTAAATGAAACTGTGTTAAATGGACAATTTACAGTAAGTGTGTCTGAGTATTTTAATTCTGCAGTATTTAGTGTTGATGTGCTTTTACTAATTCTATATCTAACTTGAATAGTTGCTGAGTGAGGAACAGTAATATCTAACTGTAACTGTGCATCATTACCGCCCGTCACAGTTTCCTGTGCCCTATACACTATCCAATCACTGTCAGTACTTCTCTTATACTCAATCTTAAAATATGTTGTATCTGTTGAATTCACGTCCAAAGTTACTGTTGGTGTAGCAGAACCATTTCCACAGGAACCTAAAGTAAGATCTACAACACCACCGGAACAACCACAGTCAACAGTCTCACTTGCATCGACAGTTTCCCAGTCTTGACCAACAAAGTCACCACCATTAGTAGTATCTTTTATTCTCCATGTAATTGTTTTTCCGTCTGGAACGAATACTGTCTGCGATGAGTCTGAGGCCCCCGCCGCAACCGATATGTCGTAGGCCGACTCAATATTTGGATTAGAGTACTGCCATGTTAGACCACCATCCAATGAATACATAACCTTGTAATACGTTGTATAGTTTTCATTATTAGTAATAGTTAATGTTGAGTTTGCACCACTATCACTACACACACACTCAGTTACAGTTTGTGAGTATGTGGAATCAGGATCGCAGTCCACAGAGATATTAGTGGTATTTTCATACACTATTGTGCTGAAGTTTGTTGAAAGAGTACCGTCATTAGGATTCTGAGTACTCGTCGGCATTCTTGTATAAAGACCATTCTTATTTGTCGACCCTATACGGTCAAAATAACTATCAATCTTACTGAAATCTCTAATGTAACCCCATTGAACCTGTATTACTGTTGTGTTAGGTAACGTAGCAGATGTAGGAAGCTCAAACGTTGTGGAGTTATTCAGGTTAACTTTTGTATGATTCGAATACGTCGATCCACCGTTGGTCGAGTACCTGTAAATTAATGTTGCTGCTTCATAAGGATCAGTATGAGAGATAGTAGTATCAGTAAATGTAAACTGGACTTTTCCTCTATTCTCCTGACATTGTTGTTGAGTAGACACTAACGTAACAGGTTCAATATCATTAGATTCACAACCTAGGTTTGCTGCAACATCTATGGTTGTCCATGACAAATTGTTTAAGGCCATATGATCATGAGACGTGGAACTTGAGTTGTAATATCGATATCGAATTTTATAGGCATGTGAGGAGTCAACAAAATGAAATGCTGTCCAGTTAGCATCAGAAGAGGTATAGGTACCAAGGTTTATATAACCAGAGTGGCTTGGGTATGAAGAACTGTAATATTCTCTGCTGTAATAATTGCCCCCATAACCGGTGTAATTGGTTTCATTACTTCCAGATCCATGATGTATCCATGGTCCAAATGGATTCCATGTTTCGCCATCATGGGATATCTCAATATCAAAATGTACGTAATTCCAAGAGTTATTGGTACTACTTGTTTTTTGTAATTTTAGTTTCAATAAATCTGGGCCAAGTGAGGCACATCCATCATACGAAGTTGTTATTGTAAAGTAATTATCTAAACTACATGAGACAGTGTATGGTCCTTTTGAAGTGTATGTAGAGTATGAAGAAGTTGGAGTAAGCTCTGTTCTAAATTCAAATGTTACTGACTCTCCATGTTGAAAATCTACAGGTATTGTTACGTAAGCATCAGTGGATGCATTGACAGTAACGCTACCTGTGTGTGGCCAAGAAGATCCTCCATCTTCTGAAGCTCTGTACTGAAGCTGTATTGAAGTAGTTTCATCATTATCAATTTTGACCTTAAATCGCTGATTTCCTTCATAACATGTTGCATCTGTATAAACCTGTAACACATCACCAATTGTTGCATTTACGTCACAGTCAACAAGAATTGTATTATTCACTGTTGTGAATGTACCTGAAGTAACTGGTGCAGTTGGAGAATGTCTGTATTTCAGAGCAATAGTCTGGCCCTGTGTCATTGTTGGAGTAAAAGTAAATGTAACTGTTTCACCTGGTAATACAGATTTGTATACATCCGTACCAAATGCATCAAGCCAGTTGTCGCCTTGACCTACTATTGAGTAATCTACATCATAATGTGCCATTAAATAACCAGTATTAGTAATTGTTACTACAGGTTTGTTACCTCCAGAGACACAGTCTCCTAATGCAAAAACTAACTGTGCACCAGTACTTGGACAGTTAACTGTTAGAACTGGTGTGGTATATGCAGTCGCATTCGTAAAGTCTCCAGTATCTGGTGAGAGATGTAGTTTATATTGAATGGTTTGTCCGTGATTGAGCTGTGAAGATTCTTGCAGTAGCGAATTAGCATTTAATTGATAATTTGAATAAACCGTTGTCCAGTCATTAGCTCCATCAACTTTCTTTTCTAACTTCAGATAATAAACAGCCGAACCTGAATCTGTTTTAATACTAAAAATGGTGTCTGCAAAACCAGTATTAACATTATTTGAACAAGTGCCTTGTGTTAAAAGATTGGAAACTACAGTACCATTTACTGTCACATCAGTATTCCCACTTCCCTCGACAAAATCTGTTAGATCGACATCACAATCTGCAGTTCTGTCTGCTGTTGATTTATTCTGTGAACCAAGCTCTATATAACTTGCATTAGCTAAATCTGATTGGGTAAATGCTCTTTTATATCTCAGTTTCACTACAGAACCGTCAGCAACCCTTGTTCCAATAGTGAAATAATCATTGTAGTAATTCGTTAATTCAATATATGTTCCAGTAGTAGTTGTCGCAGTCCAACCATCATTTGTAGGGGATGATGAAGGAGGAGAAAAAGCCGAAGAATTGCCGGATTCCCTGTAAAAAATATTTGCAGCTGACCAGTTTGACCCGTCATCAACAGAGTACTCAAAAATAAACCACTGCTTAGAGTAGGCATTGTTGCTTCCTCCTGATGTGTCGTAAAATTCATTTGTAACCCACATACTGTCATTAATACAAGCATTTGTTGTTGTGTTGTCATAAAACTTATATTGCTGATTTGTACTGGTATATGGTTTTATTTCAAATTGATTACAGTTAATCGTGTAGTTACCATTAGTAATATCTACATTTGATCTAGCTGCACTGACATATTCATAAGGGAAAGAGGCTGATGACCAACTTACACTCTCTACATATGAAACCTGATATCTCCAATGTGCATAATAAACCAAACCCACATCTGCTGCATAAGTTGCTTGGAAACCAGGTCTTGAGCTTGCATCATATGTATACGTTGTGTTTGCAGGAATTGCATAAACAACTGGTGCTGGTGAATTATCGTATACGCTTGTGCTGGTGTAGCTTGTACTGTTGTTTTGAGTTTCTGATGGTTGAATACGAACATAGATTGTTACAGATTCGTTATTTTGAATTGTAAGTGTTGAAGTTTTTCCTGTGTCAGAACAGGCACTCATTGCATACACTCCAGTAGTTGAAGGATTACAATTTGTTTGTACTTCTGAAGTGTAATTAAAGTTATGTAATGTTGTATTGGTCCAATCTGGATTTTGTGTAAAAGAGCCCTGAACTTTCCAGTAAATATAACTGGAGACACCATATGTATATGTCTTTGTTGTTGTGTGTGAGTAGGTAGTATTTGCAGCAATGGAGAATAACTGGATATCATCATCTTCATAATTAGATGAGTTTGTTTCATTATTGCTTGCACCAACTTTTGAAGGTACCGCTCTAAAGTAAATTGTCTGAGATTCGTTATTAGTAATTGTAAGTGTTGAAGTTTGACCAGATGCTGAACATGAGGTTACTGTTTGTGAAACACTAAAATCAGCCTGACAATTTATTGCCTGGGTATAGATACCCCATGCTGCTGTACTATCAGGATCGGTATCGTCAATTCTAAATCTAAAATACGCAGTTGATCCAGAGGATAATGTAGATGGAGAGTCATACGTTAACGTTACGCCGTCGTTAAATGCTACCCCATCAGCCAGAGTTGACCACGTTGAACCATTCGTTGAGTAATCAACATCGATAAAACCATTAAAGCTATCGTTTGCTGCATCTCTTTGTGTAATAGTAAATCTTGCAATAGCACTTCCCTGAGCATCACAAACCTGTGATATAGTTTTTGTCGTATTGCTATAGTTGCTACTTGAGTTATTAGCGGTACCACCACTACCTACGTAGAAACAGTCAACCTCTGAGTCAGTGAGCGTAAGATAGGAATCACCAGATTTAACAGAGGATCCATAACTTGAATTAGACGTATAAGATCCGTTAACACCGTTCGTTAAGAGATTATAAGTATTATAACTATTGGAATAAATCCATCTTATTTCTGGTGTAACACCATGCCACATTTGAAAAGTGAATGTTTGTGTTGAATTAGCTGAAACCGATCTGTAAGTATCAATCCAACTAAAGGTTCCACTCTGACCACTAGAATTTATATTTCCTCGAATGTGAACATAAGCATTTTGGTTACCTGTATTTTGCACTGTCATTGTGTAGGTCTTATATGGTTGATTAAGTGCACATGAGGGCGAATTTAGACTTGCTGTCATACTGTACACAGGACAGTTAATAGTTACACTAGACGATTCTGTCCAATTCGTACCAGAAGGATTACTAGCGCCAACAATATATCTAAAAGTAACGACGGAGTTGTGTGCTACTGCTGACGTTATCTCGTAAGTCTCTGGAGTACCAACTGCAACTTGTTCACCATCTTTTAATGCCTGCCAGGCGCTACTTCCAACCTTGTATTCAACATCAAAAAACACTGTCGTGTTGCCAGTTGCTGTAAGAGTAATTGTAGGCTTTGATGTACCATCACCTAAACATGTTCCATTTGCAGTTGCAACAGAACCCGTCGCTAACGTATAGTTTCCACATCCACTGACAGTTAATTGTTGACCTACGTTGTAGTATGTCCCTGAACTTGGATTGGATGAGTTGTAGCGCATACGGAATTGTATTGTTCGGCCATCATATTCCTGATTTGCCGAAAGCGTTATGTCATTTCCAGGAGTCACCGACTGCCCGTCAACAAGATTTGTAAAAGAACCTCCATCTACGCTGACATCTACATCAAAGTATTGTGTGCTTGTTTTGTTGTTTGTGATTTTAAGTTGTGGTGTAGCGAAACCATTGGAACATGCTGTAAGAGTGGCTTTAAATGTTGGAGAAAATGGATCATATGCATTAGGTCCACAAGAAGCACCATCAGAGTTGTTTGTTAAGAAAGAGCTTCCTTTTTGGGTGACGCTATAGTTATTTGTTCCATTTCTTACAATCTCAAAACGCATACCATTAGTGTCGTCTACGATAAATCGTATCTCACCTTGGGGTGTTTTATAAGAAAATGCTGAAAGTACAGTACTAGCTCCAGAAAACGCACTTGTTTGTGGGTCAATTGAAGATGAGTTTGATGGATTATCGATATCAAATCTGTGTATTTTGTTGTTAATTGCATCATAGGTAACTAGCTCATATCCGTCCCAATCACCTACATAGGCATAGTCAGCAGCATTAATCGGGCTAACAAACCCTGGGTCTGGAAAGGTAGTTGTTGTACCGTTTGCTACGTTATAGATCATGTTTGAGTTTGGTCGTGCTATATCTGATCCATTTCCATCAGAGTCAGTATCAAATGCACCCTGTGAGAAATAAATTCTATCTATGCCATCTTTAGAGACATACTCACCAGATGAGAAACCATAGTGACCACCGCCACCTGGTAGCTGATAGAAATCTAACTGACCAATAGTTCCATATGATCCCATATTTTTTAAGTGTGTGAGTGAACCATCAGTATTAATTTGGAAAAGATCAGTACCGTTTGCTGAAGATGTGATTGTTACATACATCTTTCCATCAGGTGACATGGCTAAACCATTAATACCTTTTACACCAGTTATGCTTGTTCCGCCTACCGTTAAACCAGATAAACTAACTTGGGTCTCATCTAAGTTAACTGTTGATGTTGATGTGGCAACATATTGAGAGATTGTAAAAAAGTTGTCTGTAAACTCCCAATCAAGTTTATAGAAATACGCTCTCTCTGCAGCGTCGTTACATTGCCATGTCGTATTTGCATATGCTTCTTCTTGAGGTGTGGCCCAAGAAGAGATAAACACTAATGCAAATAAAAGGACATGAAGTGTTGTTGTTGTGATTTTTTTATAGTTGATGGCGTGAAAGAACGTCTTAACCTTAAGACAAAACAAAATAAAATTATATTTATTCATCACACACATCAACTTTTAATTAGATTTGGTTCTAATCAACTTAAGTTAAGTTTAACTGGAATTGATTTAAAGTAAATGTTTTTTTTAAAAAATTAGTACTGTTTTAGTATGTTTTCTACTAAATTTTCGGAAGTTTTAAGGAAAAACTCTTCTGAATATCTATTAAAGAGTTCATGATCGCCAATATTTAGGGCATATTCAAACATCGCTCCCCTAAATGCGGTAGCAATATTTACAGCAATTTCATCAGCTCTGTCATGATATTGATCAGAATTGCTTAATAAAGCCGTAATTGCCTGAACTGGATCTTGGTCTAACCATTTATTTACATTAACTAAATTAAACATTTGTACAACAATAACCTTTCCTGCATATCCGAGGCTTACAAGGTTCTCAGCATAGGTGACTGGAATCTGCTTTAATTTCTCAATTACGGTTAAGGAGTCGTCTGCAAGTGTGGCACCCATGTTTGCCGCTACATCCATTCTGGCATGAACTATCGCTGAAAATACATCTTCCATTCTGTCAGGAAAATGATTGTAAGCTGTAGCAGGTGATACACCAGCTTCTTTTGCGATTTGAGTTAAAGTAACTTCTCTAATATCTCCAACTTCATTAATTACATCAACAGCTGTATCAATAAGTTTTGTCCTATTAAGGTCAAAAATATCTTGCTGCCTACGTGCTCTTCCGTCTTGTTGGATATCAGTCATATTGGCATACTACATGAATAAATATAAGAATCTAAAATTTTTTTAAAAATACTCTTTTATTGTGTTTTCAACCACTGACGAATCTGATTCAGAAACAATGTATTTCTCGATATTTTCTGTGTTTTCTACAGAAAAAGATGGGATTACAGAGGAAATTACATTACTAAATTTTTCAGGTGATGCAGTAGCAATTCCAACAACTGGGAGGTTTGAAGTAAATGAAACACTTTCTGAAACTGCAGTTGCAGTATGAGGATCCACAATCCATTCAGAATCCTCATAGAACTCTTTAATCTCTTTTAATATCATTTCATCATCAAATGATTTTGAAGAAAAGATGCTCTGTAATTTTTTAGCTGCATCTTCATTTAATGTTGCAAGTTTTTCGTTTTGTAGCTGCTCATAGAATAATGAAGTATCCCCTTCTAAATCAAAAATTAATCTCTCTAGGCTAGAGGGAATTTGTATATCCATACTTGGTGCAACTGTAGGCATGGTATCTTTTGGTTCTAAGGTGCCACTTGAAATAAACCTTGTAAGTACATCATTGAGATTTGATGCGCAGAATATTTCATTTATTGGAAGCCCATTACGCCTACCAAACCAAGCAGAATAAGCGTTTCCAAAGTTTCCAGATGGTATAGAGATGTTAATTGGATTAGTAAATTGTTTTGTAAGCCATACATAATAAGCTGTTTGACCCATAACTCTTAACCAGTTAATTGAATTTAAAGAAACTACTTTTCTGTTAAACGCGTTTTCCTGTAAAAGAGTTTTGGCAATTTGTTGGCAATCATCATAGGACCCCTCAATTGCAATATTTAATACATTGTCTTGAATAACCTCTGTCATCTGACGTCTTTGATATTCGCTAACTTTATTATGTGGATGCAAAACTACTATATCGATGTTTTTGGAATCTTTTACAGCCTGGATTGCAGCACTTCCAGTGTCTCCACTAGTTGCAACAATAACTAACCCTCTCTCACCAATTTCTTCTAATCTCTTATCTGCTATTACTCCAAGTGGTTGAAGTGCATAGTCTTTGAATGATTTTGTTGGGCCATGGAATAACTCCATTACGTATTTATCTTTGTGAATCTCTTTAAGCACTGGCTCTGGTGAGTTTTCAAAACCTGGATAAATTGATAATTCATCTACATAACTTGAAGAATTTTTATCTAAGGCAATGAATATTGTCTTAACGAAATCTTCATAACTTAAATCTTCTTGAGTCAGGTTGCTTAAATTTTCGAGTGTTGTTCCATTTGGTAGGTACAATCCTTTGTCTTCTGCGACACCTGAAAGGATAATATCTTGAAAAGAAAGTGTCGACTTACTTCCACGGGTTGAATGGTATGTAATCACTTGTTTAGAGATAAACTCTGATTGTAGATGTTACAGAGCTGACACTATCGAGATTTGCAATACTGTCTATTGAACTTGTTAAATTGTCCTCTGCAGCTTCATGTGTAACAAGAACTAACTCTGCGTTATCTCCTCTGCCTTCTTGAATAACGCTTTCAATGCTTACATTGTTCTCTCCAAATAAGCTTGCAATAGCTGCAAGAACACCCGGTTCGTCTTTGACTGAAAGCCTAATAAACCAACTTGAATTAACATCTTTTATAGCTTTGTCTCCTGTTTTTGGAGTTCGTAATGGATACCAGTTGGTTTGATTGCTAGCCATTTGATGACATGCGCTTAGTACGTCTCCAATAATTGCACTTGCAGTTGGTGCTGCACCAGCACCTGGTCCGGAAAATACTAATTGGTTTATATTGTCACCTTCAACAAGCACAGCATTTAATGCGCCTCTGATAGATGCTAGGGGGTGCTTGCTGTCAACAAGAGCTGGGTACACTCTTGCATTAAAACCTTCTTGACCATTATCAATTTGAGCTACTAGTTTTATGGTCTTGTTTAGTCTTTTCGCCCAATCGAAATCTTCTTTTGTAATTTTAGAAATACCTTCTGTGTAAACATCATCAGTCGATGGAGACACACCAAAACACAGTAGTGATAAAATCATGGCTTTATATTTTGCATCTATACCTTCAACATCATTTGTAGGATCTGGTTCTGCATAACCTAATTCTTGTGCATTTTGTAATGCATCACCATATGTGCTGCCCTCTTCCATAGCAGTTAGGATGTAGTTGCTTGTTCCATTAATAATTCCAGCAACCCTTGAAAGTTCTTCTCCTCTTAAACTTTCAATGAGTGGTTTTAAAACAGGTATACCAGCTGCAACTGCTGCTTCAAAATATAAACAGGTATTGTTTTCCTGAGCGGTCTTAATTAATTCTTCTCCACAATCTGCGATGATATCTTTGTTTGCAGTAATTACAGATTTTCCTTTTTGCAAAAGTTCCTTAATGTACTCTTTTCCTGGTTCTACTCCACCTAAAACTTCAATTACCAAATCAATATTTTCATCATTGGCAATTTCATTAAAATCCTCAGTTACAAGATTTGAATCAAAATCTCTATCTTTGGTGGAATCAGAGACTAAAACCTTGGAAAGATTGATATTAATTACCTCATTATCAAGGTGTAACAATCGAGAAATAACTGCAGAGCCAATATTTCCTGCACCTAAAACTGCTACTGTATATGAATTATTTTTCATAATTAGTAAGGATAAATGTTATTTTGAGCCAAACAACAATTAATTTTTAGATTTTATGAAGAAATTGTTAATGCTGAAACTGCTTCTTGATAAACCTCACAATAGTCAATCATATCAGCTACCCATTTGCGATCTTGCTCTGGAAGATAGTCGAGCTTGTAATAGTTAGTCCACTTTCCCCCATAATAATAAACAAAAACATCTGCTAAATTCTCGTCATCACCATATCTTTGGTGTGCAAGTTCTCTAAAGGTAGTTCCACCTTGCAAAATACATCCTCTCAAGACTAAATATGAATAGGCATGCGCAGCTTCGTGAATAAGAATATCTTTTAATTTTCCAGATTGTATCCCTCTATCTGATATCCAAACTGTCATAGCCCAATTATTCCCATAATTTCCATCAGCACCATAACCTACTGGATCAAATACTCCGTATACACATCTATTGAATAAAGCTTCCCCATAAGGATGGCATCCATTAAGAACATCTACTTCGGTAGTTAATATTGTCCTCAGAGGATCTGGGAGTTGATATATTGCAAGCTGGATTCTGAGATTAGAATCTTCATCCCCTTCAAATCCAGGATATGAAACATCTTCGAGGACAGTATTGGAATTAAGTTTGTAAGATGGCTCGGCTATGTTTATATCTGGAGCTTGAATTAAAGAATAAAGAAAATTAGTCACGTCATTTTTAATACCCGTATTACTTCCATCTCTTCTTTCATGTAGATTAATCAAAACAGCATTCTCATCAGGTATTGTTAAACTACATGTTGTAGTTAAGCCTTTAGTAAGCTCAATTAATGCTTCTTCATAACTAAATGGACCAAATCTATTACATTCAGAATCATAAAGTATAAATGCGACATTGTATGGATCATCTGAATTTACTACATTAGAAGAAAGTTTGTATGAAGGTTCAGCTATTTCAATATTTGGAGATTCTATTCTTAGAACTGAAAATAAATTTATATTTAAAAAATAGGTAATCAACCAAATGGCTATGTTGATTGAGAGAAAAGCAAATAGCACTACTTTAAAAGTTTTCACATAATAAATGTTAATTTAAAAAGTTTAAGTTTTAAGGAATCTTTATGTTAATTTTTCTTTTACGATTTTACTGACCACGGAACCATCTATGCCTTCACCTTTAGACATAACAGCACCAATTACTTTACCCATTTGGGAGATATCAACTTCTCCCATCTCACTCAGAACTTCATCAATAATTTTTTCAACATCTTCGTCACTAAGTTGCTCAGGCAACCATTCGCTCAGGAAATCAATTTCAAACTGAATTTTTTCAGCCATTTCAGTGCCTCTATCACCAAGTAACTGATACTCTTCAACTGCTTTTGTCATCTTCTTAACATAAGAGGAAATTACTCCTAAAACTAGTTCATCCGTAGCTTCTTCACCTTTTTCAGCTTTTTTCTTTGCTACCTCTGTCTGAACTTGTCTAATTGCATCAAGCTTGGGCTTATCTTTTGCTTTCATTGCTTCTTTTAAAGCGATACTTAATTCATCTGATATTGCCATAATCTACTTTCTATATATATGCATTGTATCAGGAATATCTGTAATTATTCCGAATACACCTAGCTCCATAAAATGTTGAAAATCTTTTTCATCATTAACTGTCCACACTCCAGTCTTTTGAAATGGCAAATCAAAATTCCTACTATCTAATAAAGTTTTCTCAACAATAAAAAATAAATGTTCATCATGTATTGATAAAGATTTTGCTTGAAATAATGCATCTTCTTGATCAAGTATGATTCCATAATGGCAAGTAAATAATTCTTTGAAGTCTTGGATTGCTTTCCAATTAAATGAGGTAACAATATCTTGAGGTAACAAAAGAGAGAGCATTTTTTGAAATAATATGTCTATCTGAGTTTTTTCTAAACTATTTGTTTTAATTTCAAAATTAACTTTTCCTTCTATTTGATCTCTTGATGATAAAATCAATTCATCTTTTTCAACATCATCTAACTTACTTAGTATTTCTTCTGTAGAAAGTTCGTTAATAAACTGTCCATTTATATCAGGGTCATGAAATAAAATAAGATTATTATCGGCTGTAATTCGAACATCTGTTTCAACATAATCACAGTATTCAAATGCTTTATTTAAACCTGTTATTGAATTTTCCCTATAAATATGGGGCAAACCCCTATGTCCAAAAATTTTTCCCAAAATGCCTCCATATAAATTAAAGTTGAGTACTATTAAATGTCAAGCTTGTGAAAAAATTCACAAAGTAATAAGGTATGTGCAAATGTTAAAAATGGAATTTGAACAAGAAGATTGGATGCTAGAGGGTGGCTGTGTCTACTCTGACACTGATCTGTTTTTTCCTGTTGGATCTTCAATGAAAGCAATGAAACAAGCTAATGAAGCAAAAGCAATATGCATTGAGTGCCCTGTTATCACTGAATGTCTTGAATACGCTATAAGAACTAATCAAGATTCTGGTATATGGGGCGGCACCACTGAAGATGAGAGAAAATCAATAAGAAGACAGTATCGTAAAACCGGACTAGTTATCAACGGTTAGAAACTAAGCCCGCTCCCCTTTTATTGTCACCATCATCTGAGAATTCAATAATCTGAATCAATGATGTATTGACTGCAATTTCACCTTCATCATCTTTATGAATATAAAATTCATTTTGAGAAGTTAAGTTCTTAATTTCATCTAAGAATTTTACTTTATCTTTGATATCTACTTCTATAGCTGAGGTTGATCCAACCATATAAATTTTTGCTTTCAAAGTTCCTGCCATTTTTTCTCCTTATAAAACGTTTTCACCCATAAATAATGCTGAGACTGAGTCATCAGTAAATATAGATGTTAGTGCATTTGCAATTATTGGAGAAACACTCAGAGACTCAACATTTCCTAATTTTTCAGGATTTCCATTCTGCAACAAAGTATCTGTGACGACTATTTTATCTACTGGAGCATCTTGTAACTTTTCTACAGAGCCGTCAGAAAATATACCATGCGTAGCTGCTACATTTACAGATAAAGCTCCACGTTCTTTTAAAATTCTTGAAGCGGCTGCGATAGTGCCTCCGGTGTCAATAATGTCATCTAGTAGGATTGCATGTCTGTCTTCAACTTCACCAATGATCGTGAAAGACTTTACCTCGTTATGTATTTTTGGATCTCTTTTTTTATGTACAAAACCTACATACGCATCAAGATGTTTTGCAAATATAGTTGCTCTCTTTACTCCACCTGCATCAGGCGAAATAATAGATATTGGACCATCAAATTTATCTTTAAAATATTCTACAAAAAGTGGCATAGCAGTTAGATGGTCAAATGGCTGATCAACAAATCCCTGTATTTGCTGAGTGTGTAAGTCGATAGATACCATTCTATTAACACCTGCAGCAACATACATATCGCTTATTAATCTTGCAGATATTGGTTCCCTAGGTAGTGCTTTTTTATCTTGTCTTGAGTATGGATAGAAAGGAAGTACAGCTGTGATTCGTTTTGCTGAAGCACGTTTTAAAGCATCTATCATGAGTAGTTGTTCCATAATTGTTCTATTGATATCACCAGAATGGCTTTGCATAACAAAACAGTCTGCACCTCTTACACTCTCACCAAGTCTCAAATAAATCTCACCGCTAGCAAATTCTTTTCTATCTACTTCTGATAACTCGGTTCCAAGATTTGAAGCTACTTGTTGCGCAAGTTCAACATTTGATGAACCTGAAAAAAGAAGCATTTTTTTCTTGCCAGGTTGCTCAATCATTTTTTTTCTTTCTATCCATATAGCCATCTATATTTTTTTGATCACTTCTTTCAATACCTAACGCTTTTGAAGGAACATCTTTTGTAATTACAGAACCTGCACCTATCATTGATTCTTTTCCAATAGTTACTGGAGCAACAAGCATGACATCTGATCCAATAAATGCTCCGTCTTCAATATCAGTTTTATGTTTATTTTTACCATCGTAATTGACTGTTATTGCTCCTGCAGAAAAGTTTACATCTGTTCCTAATTCTGCATCACCTACATACGCAAGATGAGGAATTTTACTTCCTTTACCAATTTTTGATTTTTTTGTTTCAGCAAATGCTCCAACCTTCACATTCTCTCCTAGTTCCGAACCAGGTCTAATGTGGGCAAAAGGTCCTATTTGACCTCCAGCTATCTCAGTTTCACCTTTTAAATGACTATTTGCGTAAACTTTTGTACCAGCAGAAATTTTTACAGTTGAATCTATATATGTCGAGGTTGGGTCTTGGAAGTAAACACCTTCGTCCATGAATTGTTGTATTGTTTGCTTTAATAGAACGTCTTCAACTTCATTTAGTTGGCCCATAGAATTTATTCCTCTTATTGAATCTTCTTCTACTTGTACTATAACAATATCTTTTTTTTCATTATTTGCAATACCTATTAAGTCAGTTATGTAAAATTCTCCCTGTGCATTAGAGGTATTCAAATTGTTGATTTGCTCAAGGAGAAAATCTTTTTCAAAACAATATATCCCTGAATTGATTTCATCAACCAACCTCTCTTCTTCTGTGCAGTCTTTTTCCTCGACAATTTTAATTTGTCTATTTTGTTGAATGACTCTTCCATATCCAAATGGATTAGAGACCTTAGATGTAAGAAAGCCTAAAGTTGAACTTGAGTCAGTTACTTTTTTGATTAGATTTTTAATATCATTGCTATTGATCATTGGTACATCGCCTGGAAGAACAAGAATATATTCAGATGTATCATTAGCAAATTTTTTATCCTCTAACAAAATTGAAATTGCATGTCCTGTACCTTTTTGCTCCTCTTGGATAACAAAATTAAGTGATTCAGGCAGAGCTTCCATTACTTGTTTAGCTTCATGCCCTACTACAACATATTTAGTATTGATGTCCTCAATAACCTCTAAGGCGTATGAAATTAATTTTTTTCCTGAAACAGAATGTAAGACTTTTGGTAAATTGGACTTCATTCTAGTCCCTTTACCTGCGGCTAATATTACTCCTGATACATTCATTTCAAAATTGATGGCTGGGGGAGAAGGACTCGAACCCTCAACGATGGGACCAAAACCCATTGTGTTGCCAATTACACCATCCCCCAATTGTTATGCAAATATATTCTAATCGTCATTTTGAGAGAAACTACAATCAATTTTCTTAGTTATTGAAAAAAATTTTAGATTTAATTCTTCGGAATCTATTTCTTCTATCTCTTCATGTTCTTCAAACAATGAAAAAAGAGCCGACCCACTACCGGACATAAAAAAGTTTTTGTTATATCTCTCTTCAAGATTTTGTTTTATTGCATTAAGTTCTGGATAGATTTCTATAGATGTATTCCAGAGATCATTAAAAAGTGAGATATCATTCCACAAATACCTTTCAGTTTCCTTTGGTTGTGTTTCGTCATATTTTTCAAAGACTTCTTTTGTACTTAAACCGTTTTTTGGAACAGCAATAATGATTTTCATTGGTGGAGTGTCATTCAGGTTTAGGACATTTTCACCAATACCTGATATATTTGCTGGTTGTTTATTTATAAAGAATGGAACATCACTTCCAACATACTTCACAACATCATGATAAGAAGGCATTGAAAATCCATAATTTAAACAGAGGAAATTAATTATTGCTGCACCGTTTGAACTTCCTCCACCAAGTCCAGATTCTATTGGTATCTGCTTATCAACTTTGATTTCAAAGTATTTATCAAAAGAAGGATTGAGTTTTCTCATTAATGATAAAGATTTATGAATGGTTGTTAACTCATTATTTAATTTATCAATATTAAAAACGATCTGATCTTTTTTACTTTCTTTAATTACTATTTCATCAAAAATACCAACAGGAATAATATCTGATTCAATCTTGTGAAAATTATCTTGTAAGCCATCATGAATTTTTAAATTAAGATTGATTTTTGCTGAAGTTAATATTTTCACAATATGTCCTTTGCAATATCATAATAATTTTCAGGAGTTAAATTACTAGCGCGATTATTAGGGTCTATACCTAATTCAACAAGACTGTCCTCAGAGATTATTGATTTGAGTGATGTTCTGACTTTTTTTCTTTTTTGTTGAAAAGCAATTTTGGATATTTCAAATGCTCGAATTCTTGTTTCTTCATCCAAAATAGTCTCTCTTTGAATAGTCAGCACAGAAGAAGTAATTTTTGGAGGTGGATAGAAACAATTTTTTGAAACATCAAATTGAATCTTAGATTCAGTAAATAATTTAAATAAGACTGATAAAGCACCATATTCTTTTCCACCAGGTTTCGCAACAATTCTATCTCCCACCTCTTTTTGAACCATAACAACATATCTATGAATTACAGGAACTTCAGTTATCAATTTAACCAACAATCTTGTTCCGATATTGTAAGGCAAATTCGATACAAAAATCCACCATGGACCCTGAAGTTGTGTGTAGTCAAATTCCATTGCATCTTCATTGAATATCTCTAGATTAGGTACATCAATAAATCTTTCATTTAGAATCTCTGCAAGATTCCCATCAATTTCTACGGCCTTAATTCTGTAATTGTCCTTTAATAATTCACTTGTTAAAGATCCCGTGCCAGGGCCAACTTCAATTATTGGATCTGCTAATTGTCCCTGAACTAATTTTGTAATTTTTCTTGATATGTTTGAATCAATTAGAAAATTCTGGCCTAATTTATAATTTGGCTTTGTTTCTAATTTTTCAACCCATTCTTGTTCACTCATTTAAATCTCGAGATAATAATCTATCAGTATTGTTTTTAGTCAGTTCTGAAAACTCATTCAGAGATACATCTAATATTTTTGAAATTTTTTCAGCAGTATACATAATATAAGACGGTTTGTTTTTTTGTCCTTTATAAGGTTCGGGAGCTAGATAAGGAATGTCTGTTTCAACTAAAATTTTATCTAATGGGATATTATTAACTGCTAGTTGCAAATCTTGAGCAGTGTCGTAAGTTATAATTCCAGATATAGAAAAATAAACACCAAGCTCTGCAAACTTTTTAGTCCACTTATTACCCCCAGTCCATGAATGTAAAATAATTTTTTTGTTGCTTTCTCTCTCACTAAGAATTTTATAAATATCAGAAAAACTATCTCTGCAATGAACAATTACTGGTTTAGAAAGCTTGTCACCAACTTCAAGGTGGTAGAGAAAGCTACCTATCTGATCTTCTTTTGATGATAAATTGCGGTAGTAATCAAGTCCAGTTTCGCCAATCAAGTCTGCTTCGATAAATAAAGCATCGAGTGATTGTTTTAACGTTTCAAATTCACTAGCTTGATGCGGATGCAAGCCTGCTGACCAATAGGTCAATTTTTTTAAACTATTAGAAACTTGCTTTGCTTTTAATGAAGACTCTACATCAACACCTGGAATCACTACATATTCTAGATTGAATAGGTCCTTTTCATCGATTTCATTACTCCAAAGCTGAAGATGACAATGCGTATCTACCCATTTGAATTGCTCTAATGTTTTATTTTTAATCACTACTATATAAGCATAGGATTAAATACATTTATGAGTAAAGGTAACAGAAGTAAAATTGACAATCTTGGAAGGGTTGTAATTCCAAAATCTATTAGGAAAGCTCTTGATGTTGAAGCTAATAGTGAAATCTCAATGTATGTTGAAGATAAAAAGTTAATAATTACAAAGGGCTATCAAACTTGTTCTATATGTGGATCAAAAGATGTTACATATCAACTCAAAGATAAATTTCTATGTTCTAATTGTATTGAAGATATTAAGAATCTTTAATTTTATTGTATATTTCGTTTACGGGAATGTCCGTAATCAGAGATACTGCTTTTGCTAAATCTCTTTTTGGAACACCATTATCTAATAATATTTTTAATGCAGAATCTAGTTCAAAATTTACATTTGTATTTAATTCACTAGGTGCGATGACGAGTGTTATTTCTCCTTTGAGATTATCTGAGCTAAGCTTTTGTTTTACTTCTGCGATATCGCCTCGGTGAATTGTTTCAAATTTTTTTGTTAATTCCCTACAAACTGTTATTTGTGAATTCAATCCATTTTTTTCAAAATAATCAAAATCTTTTATTACACGTTTTGGAGAAGTAAAACAGACACTTGGCATTTGAGCATTTAATAACTTTATTAAGAATTCCCTTTTTTCTTTTCCTGATTTAGGTATGAATCCTAAAAATTGAAAATTTGAAATGTCGAATCCAGAAAGAGTTAAAGCTACTAGGACACTTGAGGGACCGGGTATTGATACAACTCTAAATCCTTCCTTAATTAAAGTCTCTACTAATTTATTACCTGGATCGGAAATTAAAGGCGTACCTGCATCAGAAATAAGAGCTAGGTTTAAATTATTTCCTAAATGGCTTTTGATATCTTCAATTTTATTGACTTCATTGCCAATAAAGTAAGACTCTATATCTGTTTCAATACCAAAATGATTTAAAAGTTTTTTTGCACGTCTTGTATCTTCACAATAAATTAAATCGACATTGTTTAATACATCAATGAGTCTTCGTGATACGTCGTCTAAATTTCCAATTGGGGTTGGGCAGATATACAGAGTACCCACTTTGTTTATAGATCACCAAGTTGCGATGAGATTTCATCAATAATGTTTAAGTCTTGAGAAAGTACCAGTTTTACAAAACCATTTTGCTTTGAAATCCATACGTTTGTCGAGCCTTTATATATTACTCCGTTGTACTGTTCAACTACATCTGTAAATCTTTTTTGGGTATCTCCCCATAAAATATATGCATCATATATTTCATCAAGGTCAGCAGAAGTATCGCCACTTATTTTTACAGTCATTACTAAATTGCCAGATGAATCAACGTAGTCTTTCCATGAACCTCCCCCGATTCCAACTGCAGCAGTAATTGCTGGGATAGGTCCAATGGTGTCTTGTAAAAGATAAACTAGATCTAAAGATCCAATTGTGCCTTCATCTATTAATTCAAAATTATTAATTTCAACATCAGCAATTTCGATGACTTCATATCTTTCATTAACAAAATACTTTTCAGGGGAATATATCTGCTCTGAAGTTGGGAGGTTTGTTAAGCCGGTTCTTTTATACTCACCTAGTGCGTCATTTAAAGCTGCCATTTTACCTTTGTTGATAATTTCTCTTGAAAGCATTGGGCCATAGGTGTAATACAAGTCTGACGGTATATAAAAATAATTTGGAAGCTGAACCCTGCAGGAAATATTTGGAATCTGTGCTTGCATCGTTTGACGGTCATATGCATCTAAACTATCAATCCATTTTGCTTCTACCCATTCAGCTTGAGCTTCCATTAATGCTCTGATTCCTGGGTAGTTCGAGAAATCATCTAAGTCATCCATCTCTTGATACCACTCAGATACCTCAAAGTGCATACCCTGTAAGGAATGAACCAGCTCATGGATTACTACTCTCTGTTCATAAAAATTTAACTTTTTTTGACCTGATTTTATAGGAACTCTTAGCGTTTTATCTAATAAATTGTATGAACCAGCAGAAAAACAACGTTGGAACTCAACTTGTAAATTTAAAAGCTGGTCTGGTGAGTAATCATTTAAACCCCACATGTTCTCTGAAAGTACAGCTCTTTCCCACTCACCCTCTTCATAATCTTCTTCAAAATCGTCTAGAAAAGAAAGAGCGTTATATTCTTGATAATCATTAAGAGTATAAAAATCATAAAGAGGTTCTTCTATGAATTCTAAACCTGTTCTTCTCTCAATAAATTTCATTAATTCAGCTAATTGCTCTTTGATTTCCGTAGGCGGTTCTTGAATCTCTAACCCGAACTCATCAATTGCAAACGGAGGCTCTTCATAAACAGTTGTTGTTGTAGAGGTAGATGTAGTTGTAGTACTTTCAGTAGTTGTAGTTTCTTCTGATTGGATTTCAGAAACAGATTCTTCACCAGTTCCTGATGAACAGGTTATTAAAACTAAACATAATAAAGTAAGTAAAAATTTTCTCATAGGTTATTAGATTACATGTATTCTATTATTTATAAAAACAATAGGAGGAATTTTGATTAAAGAATTTAGAGATTTTATCAATAGAGGGAATGTTGTTGAACTTGGAGTAGCGTTTGTTATGGGTGCTTCTTTTAAGTCATTGGTTGATGTTTTTACCAAGAGATTAGTTGAGCCATTGATTGGTTTAATAATAAATCTTCCTAATTTAGATAAGTTAGGAATGTTTGGAGATATAGATCCTGCATCTGGTATGTCTGCAGGCTCTTTTGGAGCTTTTTTAGGGGAAGTAATAAACTATACAATTATTGCCTTTGTAATGTTTTTAGTAATAAAAGCATACAACCATTTTGAAGACATTGTTTCTGATGAAGAAACTGAAGCAGTAGCTGCAGAATCAAAAGAGGTATTATTGCTAAAAGAAATTAGAGATGGAATAAATAAGATTAGTAAATAATTAAAAAATTTATGAAAGAAAATAATTTAAGAGATTTATTTAAATACGCACTTGAGCAAGGCACTAAAGTCCGTAGAGGAATAATTTATTCAATACTAAATAAAATATTTGACCTAGCTCCTCCTATTTTGATTGGTATTGCGATAGATATAGTGGTTGAAGGATCTGATTCCTTTATAGGAAATCTTGGATACAGCGACAGAAGACAGCAATTAATTATACTCGCCGTCTTAACATTTATAATATGGGGACTCGAATCGGCATTCGATTACATTGCAGCTGTTACTTGGAGAAATATCTCCCAAGATATAGAACATTCACTACGAACAGATGCTTTTAATAATGTCCTCGGTCTTGATTTGGCTTTTTTTGAAAATAAATCTTCTGGAAGATTAATGGCAATACTAAATGATGATGTAAATCAACTAGAGACTTTCTTGGATAACGGTGCAAACAGGCTAGTTCAAACTGCTACAACCGTTCTTGTTATTGGTGGAACATTCTTATATATTTCACCACTGGTTGCTGTGTTTGCCTTCATACCCATTCCAATTATTATTTTTGGCTCACTTAGATTCACTAACAGAATTGCAGAAAGGTATACAAAGATTCGAAATGATATAGAAAATTTAAATGCCAATCTTTCGAACTCTATTACAGGAATACTCACAGTAAAAAGTTTTAACAGAGAAAAAAAAGAAAGCGAAAGAATAACTCTTTCATCAAATGAGGTTAAAAGTGCAAATTATCATGCAATAAGATTATCTGCAGCATTTATTCCCATAATTCGAATTGCAATACTATTTGGATTTACAGCGACACTTTTAATTGGTGGTTTCTTAGCCTTGGATGGAGAAATTAAAGTAGCAACCTATTCAGTAATGCTATTTATAACACAGAGATTACTGTGGCCATTGACTGAACTGGGGGTAATTTTTGATTCCTATCAAAAGGCAATGGCATCATTTAGACGAATTATAAATTTAAAAAATACTTCACCCACAATCGATAACGGAACCGAAAAGCTCACAAGTTTTAATAAGAAAATTGAGATATCAAATCTAAATTTTGAATATGTAAAAAATTTTCCGGTGTTAAATGATATTTCTATATATATAAATAAAGGTCAAACTACAGCGATTGTTGGAAGTACAGGTTCTGGGAAATCTACTCTAATAAAACTTATTTTGAGATTATATGATTCAACTTCTGGAGAAATTAAATTTGATGGTAAAAATATAAGAGATTTAGAACTAAACAGTTTGAGAAATAAAATCGGTTTGGTAAGTCAAGATATATTCTTATTTGAAGGTACAGTTTTTGAAAATATTGCATACGGAAATCTAGATGCAAAAGATGAAGAAGTTTGGGAAGCAGCAAGACTTTCAGAGTCTGACAAATTTATAAATCTATTGCCTAATAAAGAAAATACAATCGTTGGAGAAAGAGGGCAAAAGCTATCAGGTGGGCAAAGGCAAAGAATCTCAATAGCAAGAGCAATACTAAAAAATCCAGAAATATTAATTTTAGATGAAGCAACTTCAGCCGTTGACAATGAAACTGAAGCTGCAATACAGAGGTCTATTAATACCTTAAAAGAAGGAAGGACTGTTATTGCAATAGCACATCGTTTATCCACGATAAGAAATGCTGAAATTATTTACGTTTTAGAAGAAGGTAAAGTTGTTGAATCTGGAAATCACGAAAGCCTTTTAGAAATTAATGGGGTTTACTCAAAGCTATGGTCAGTTCAAACAGGAGAAAAAATTAGTTAATCTTTTCTGCAATATACTCACCAATAGCTAGAGAAGCTGTTGCTGCAGGGCTTGGTGCATTTAGAACATGAAGAGAATTATTACCCTCTTCAAAAACAAAATCGTCAATCAAGTCGCCACCAGAACTCACTGCTTGAGCCCTCACTCCAGCTACTCGGGGTTCTAAATCTTTTAACTCAACATTAGGAATATAATTTAATATTTCCTTTAGAAATACTCTCTTATTTAATGATCTATACATCTCAGAAATTCCTGTACCAAAGTATTTCTTGCCTAGCTTCCACATTCCTTTGTATGAAATTGTTTTACTAAATTCAAAAACATTGATGTTACTCCATTTATATCCCTCTTTAGCAAATGCTAAAACTGCGTTTGGACCAGCTTCAATTTGACCATCAACTGTTTTGGTAAGATGAATTCCCAAAAATGGTAAGTTTGGATCACTTATTGGATAAATCATATTATTTACTAAATGAGATTTCTCTTCATTCAATACAAAATATTCACCCCTAAAAGGAATTATTCTCAAATTAGGCTTGATATTATCCATTAAGGCAACCGTATCAGAAAATAAACCTGCACAGTTTATTAGATATTCTGAAGTAAATGTTTCCTTATCACTTGTGAGAATTTTTAAATCATTTTTTGAATCTATTGATTTTATTTTTTGAAAATATTTAACAGTTCCCCCTAATGTTTCAAATTTCTTTGCAATTGTCTCTGTTACAACCTTATAGTCAACTACTCCAGCTTGAGGAACATATAATGCTGATTCAAATTTACAATTTGGTTCTAAATCTAGTACCTCATTTCTTTCCAAAGGCCTTACACCATCCATGTTGAGTTCTTTAGCTCTATTGTTTAAGTTTGTAATTTTTTCTACATCATGGTCGACTACAATTTTTCCTTCAATTCTGAATGGAATACTTTCCGAATTCATAAAATCAATTAAAAGTTCTCTGCCTCTAATACAAAGATTTGATTTGAAAGACTGAGGTTTGTAATAAATTCCAGAATGAATAACTCCAGAGTTTCTACCAGATTGGTGGGTCCCTGGAGATTTTTCTTTATCTAACACAAGAACATTTTTACCTTGTTCTTGTAATTTTAGAGCCGTTGAGAGACCAACAATACCAGCCCCTACAATTGCAACATCATATATTTTATTCATGGTGGAGGTGCGGGGAGTCGAACCCCGGTCCTTCCAAGCTATCAAACAGCTTCTCCGAGTGCATCCGATGCTTTACTGTCAGGCAAGTCATCGGAACCTATAACCTAACAGGTTTACCTAAATCTTAAGAGTCGGTCGGTAACCCAACTCAGCATCCCACATTTCGACGCCATTTCTATCCGAGGTGGGAGCCCCGATAGGTGACGAGCAGCGGTTAGGCTGCTAAAGCCAACTTAGGTTTGGCAGTTATATTGTTTTCCTACGTTTTTTACGAGGCCCTAGGACCCTCGACTCGCTACTGAGAGACTCGCTTCAAAGTCGAAGCCAGTTCACCCCCATACAGTTTTATTAGTTCTAAAATTATACTTGAGAATTAAATTATTTGAAATATGAAAATTAATAACAATAGCTTTGAACTAAACGAACAATTACAAATGGTAATTGATTCAAATGATAATGATGGTTTAATTTTTATACCAAAAAATATTCAACTTGAAGTAGAAATAGAAAACTATTTTGGAAAAATTGTAATTTGTAAATTAGTCATTCATCCTTCTGAGAGTGAATTTCAAATTGGTAAATTAACAATTGAAAATAACATTCCAAATATGGATATTAAGTTACTTGATCGATATATTTATAAAGTTTTATCTGACAAGTCTGGATTAGCCTACTCTCCTTACAAATTTTTCCCTAATTACGATTTTACAGTTTTTGAAAAAGGCAGAAGGCCCTCGCCGTTAGATTGGGCAATGTTTGCTTCTTTATATGTATTTAGTTGCAATGTCTTACCACAATCAATAAAAGTAGAACTATCACTTGCAAAGTATCTAAGAATATCAGAGGAAAACTTTAAAAGATTTATGAAAAAAATTCCTGAAGATTTATTTAGAAAATCAGGACACACCGAATCTAGAGGTGGGGATATCTCATTAAATGCAGAAAATTTAATTAAGGAATTTCTAGGAGCAGAAAAGGAATCTTTTGAGAACAATCCTTTTTTAAAGTTTTACTCTGAAGCTGATTTTGCCTGAGCTCTGCTGACCATAGAAATAACTTTATTAACATCAATTTCCCATATTTCTCTGGATTTGAATCCTGATTGCTCCCAAGTGACATCTTCTGTTCTACCATATGGTTTACCTGAATATCTATTTGATAAATAATCTATGTGGTCATTTGCAGTTGAATCTTGAACAATATACCCAACAACGCCCCTAATCTCCCAACATGTATACATATCAGATGGATGAAATATAACTAGTGAAATATTTGGTTCCTTCCTAATGTTTACTGTTTTTTTTCTTCCTTGCTCTGTATTGATAAGAATTTTATTATCTTTGTAATCAACCCACATTAAATGATTCTGCATCTCTTTTTCATTGATTTTTGTTGATAATGCACAAAAAGCATTGTTATCAATTGCTTGCTTAAGTTCATTAGGAAGTTGCATACACCCTTATTTTAAGTAAAAATTATTAATATGGCATTTATTAAATTGTTCAAATTTAAGGACTCTACTGGTCTTCTTAAAAAAGAGTACGAGAAAGGCTTGAGAAGAGCTGGAAGAATTTGGAACATACTGACTATTCAATCTCAAACCCCAGAAATTTTAAGAGATTCAATGCGATTATATAATTCAACAATGTTTGGAAATTTAGAAATATCTCGTTTTGATAGAGAATTACTTGCAGTAATCACTTCAATTTCCAATGAATGCGAATATTGAATTCGAGCACATTTATATGATCTCCGGTCGGAGACAAAAGACCAAAAATTAGTTGATGAGATTGCTAATGATTGGAAAAAAAGTAGCTTAACAAAAGAACAAATCGCTTTATGTAATTTTGCGGAAAAATTGACTTTGAAACCGGGTGAAATAACACAATTTGATTACAAAGAATTAGAAAAAAATAATTTTGATGACAAAGCAATATCAGAAATAGTTCAAGTAATTTCCTACTTTAATTATATCAATAGAGTTGCCGATGGACTTGGTTTAGAGCCTGAGGAATTTATTGACGAAAAAGGTTATAAAAAATAAAGTACCTTGTAAGAATTTAAAGTACTTATAACATATATATATGCAACAAAACACTAAAGGCTTACTCCTTTTTGTATTTTTAATTTCCGTAAGTGTAGTTGGTATAAACCTTTTTAACAATAATGATTCTGAAGAGAGTGTAGAGGTAACTCAAACAACATTATTTGAAGCTACCACAACAACATCTCCTGTAGTTAAAATCGAAAAATATGCTTATCCAAGTTTTGATTTTGAAAAAGAAACAACATCTTCTCTGGAGTCTATAAGTGACTTATGTTACATAACAGGAAATTGGTTCAGCTTAACAAGAGAGTGTCTTTCAGAATGGGAAAATTCATTAAAAATTATCAATAGTAAAAGAGATGCTTATCTTGAACATTATGAATACACTTTGAATTATTTTAAAAATAATTATGCCAATATAGATGAAGATACATTTTTGTATATAGTTTCAACTTTAACAATTAATGAGAAAGTAAATTTCTTTACGTCGCAATTAAAAGAAGTTGAGGAAGTAATTAGAATCAAAGAAAATCAAGATGAAAATATTACATCTATATTTTTATCGGACGAATCAGTTACAAAATCTAAAGAGTTGGAAACAGAAGATCTGAAAAACGGTTGTTATCTAGAGAATTTAGAAGATCCTATAGAGAATCCTGAACTTATTGAAGTTGAAACTATAAATACAAGAAATGACAAAAAGTTTAATTTTGGAATAAAGGTTGAATCTTCTTTAAATATCGATCCTGAGTGCATAAAAAAGTTATTAGATTTGATATTGAATCATGAAAAAGGCTGGATAAATATAACTGATAAAGGCTTCTATCACACAAATGTTGAAGATAGTGATTTCGTATATACATTTGCTTCTCCTGAAACTACTGACGAACTTTGTTACCCCTTGCAAACAAATGGGATATATTCATGTAGAAATGAAAGAGAGATAGTTATCAATGACTTTAGATGGAAAAATGGTGCTAGGGATTTTTTAAGAGATTTAGAAACTTACAGATTGTATCTTATCAATCATGAAACTGGCCATATTCTAGGCTGGGGCCACACAAGTTGTCCTAAAGAAGGTGCAGTTGCACCAGTAATGATGCAACAAAGTAAAGGTACTGATGGATGCGTTCCATATGGTTGGCCAATTTACGAAATTATAAAAGCCAATTTTGATGATTAGTTAAATTTATTGGTGCCAGCCTAAATAACTAAATTGTTATTTCATTATCGTGTTGTTTTGTTTTTATTACAACAGTTTTTTAAAATTTAAAGAGCTACAGATTCATCCCCAGCTAATATTTTTTTTATATTTTCAATAGTTTCTAAACCCGCTTTAAGTTGAGCTTCGTATGTAGAAGCACCGATGTGTGGAGTGGTAACTAGATTCAAACTATTATATCGTTCTACATTGTCTGGTGGTTCATTTGAATATACATCCAACCCAGCTCCAAATATTTTCTCTGATTCTAAGAGTTCAAATAAATAATCTTCGTCCAAAACACCACCTCTTGAAGTATTTACAATTATTGAACTGGGTTTGAGTAAATCTAGCATATCCCTAGAAATCAAATTTTCTGTATCCTTAGTCTTAATTACATGAATTGAAACTACGTCTGCAGTTCTTAGTAAGTAATCAAGCTCGACACTTTCTTCTGAACCATTCCAATCCATAACATATGGATCATAAAATACAATTGACATACCAAAACTTTTCATTCTATCTGCGACTAAACGACCAGCTTTACCAAAGCCAACTATTCCTAGTGTTTTTCCATAAAGTTCATAGCCTAGAAATTCAGATCTGTTCCATTCACCTTTCTTAAGATGCGAATCAGCAAGACTTAATTTTCTAGATGCACTAATTATTAAAGCAACTGTTAACTCAACAACAGATATTAAATTAGCTGAGGGAGCATTAGTAACAAAAATATTTTTAGATTTTGCAAAATCTAAATCAACATTATCTATCCCAACACCACATCTAGCTATTATTTTTAGTTGTTCTGCTTTAACTAAAACTTCTTTTGTTAATTTCGTAGCACTCCGTATTACTACAATTTCACTATCTTTTATATGATTAGCTAAGTCTTCATCTTTTGATGCAGATTTAGATATGTCTAAACAATCCCCAATTGTTTCAAACTCTTTATATACTTGTTGATTTAAATTATCACAGATAAGTATTTTCATTTTATTTATTGAAGTTTTGATAATGCCTGTTCGTGGATTTGCTTTGATGCAGATGCAAGTACATAAACATTGCTTTGATCAAAATTTAATTTTTTACCCTCCCAATCTGTCATGATACCACCAGCGCCCTCAACAATTTTAATTAGTGGCAAATAATCATGTGGAAAAGATAATCGCTCAGCAACAATATCTATATGACCACTGGCTAGAAGTCCATAGTTATAACAATCACTACCAGTAGTAGTTACTTTTACAGATTGTTCTAGCGACTGGTAAGCTCTCCATTTTTTCATTCCAAATTCATGACTAGAGGTTGTGGCCATTACTGCATCTTCTAATTTTTCAACAGATTTACAGATAGTTGGCTGGTTATTAACTTTTGTAAGGTTAGGTTGGAATGAAGACCATCTTTCGCTTAAGGCCGGACAATCTATAACTCCTGCAACTAACTGACCTTCAATGACTAAAGAAATTAAAGTACCAAAATCATGTTTACCAGCTAAAAAGCTCCTAGTTCCATCAATAGGGTCAATGTACCAAGTGATATTTTCCGTACCAACAACCTTTTTATATTCTTCTCCAACAATATTGTGATTTGGGTAGTGATTAAGAATTTGTGTTCTAATATATTTTTCTATCTCTTTATCTGCCTTGGTTACTGGACTCATATCTCTTTTGAGTGACAAATCTTTTATATCACGAAAATATTTCAGAGCAATTTTTCCTGTATTATCTAAAATATCATTTATAAATATTTCGAAATCATTCGTTTTATTATCAATCATGAATACCAATTAAATTAAATGTAATTCTATCCGAAGTATGAATTCATATGGTTAATTAACAAAGTTTTAACAATAAAGGTTAAATGTAATTTAATTGTTTTAGTTTTAACTCCAATTCAACATCAGATGGCTCGACTAGAAAAGTATCGTCCTCAAATACAATAGTTGGGATTCTTCTCTGGTTGTTTTGTAATTTTGTAATGTATTCATTTGCTTCTGAGTTGATATCTACATTGATTTCTTCAAAATCTATATTCAACTTGTTAAGTAATGCTTTAGATCGTACACAATCGCCACACCAGTCAGTTGTGTAGAATTTAATATTCATATCTAGGAATTTCCTTGTAATTGACTAAATAACTCAAGAAAGTTATTAAAAAATAATGACAGATCACTTAGGGTTTTGAATGCTTCTCCAAATTGTGATTGTAATGAAGAAACTGCATCTGCAGTAGCATTTAGTTTTGGAAGTAATGCTTGAATATCTTGAATTACAGACATCACAGTCTCAATTTCAGAATTGATTACCTGCACATAATTGTAAATATAAATCCCTGCACCTATTAGTAAAGATAAGGTTAAGACTTGTAAAAATAAAACTACTCGAAGCAACTTAGATTAAAGCGGAAACTTTTTCTTTAATTACTTCTTTTGGCTGTACACCAACAAAACGTTCTTTGACTTCTCCGCCTTTTAACATGACTACTGTTGGTACTCCCATAACTCCATTGGCTCCAGCAATATCTGGATGTTGATCGACGTCAAGCTTCACAAACTCTACTCCCTCAACTTCACTTGATAACTCTTCAAGGATTGGACTTAAAACTTTGCATGGACCACACCATGTTGCGTGAAAATCAATAACAACTGGCGAATCAGAATTAAGTAATTCGCTATATTCTTGTGCATTTATATCTTTCATTAATTCACTCCTTATTGTTTTATAAGTTTATAGTTGTTGAATTTATACGAGTAACTTTCAAAAGGAAATATATAGTAAAAATTACTTATAATTATCACTATGAATAACATAATCGTCTCACCTCACTATTTATCTACAGATATTGCTTCTCAAATATATAACAAAGGTGGAAATGCAGTTGATGCTGCTATTGCAACTAATCTTATTCAAGGTATCGTAGCACCAGAAACTTGTGGTATTGGTGGAGACCTATTTGCGCTAGTTTGGAATCCATCAAAAAATGAACCCGATTTTCTAGACGCTTCCGGATATGCTGGTACTTTTGCAAATCCTGATGATTTGCAAAATATGGAGACAATACCATTAAATCATCCATTATCTGTAACCGTTCCAGGAGCAGTTGCAGGATGGATAGAGCTCAGTAAAAGATATGGCAATTTAAAAGTAGAGGAGATTTTAGATCTTGGAATAGATTTATGTCACGAGGGTTTTGAAATCAACGAAGAACTTTATAACTCTCTAACTATATATAAAGAGGAACTCAGCGGACAGGCATCTGGATATGGGTTTTACAGAGATAACCAGCCCTTTGAAAAAGGTAAGGTGATAAGGCGTCCTCAATTAGGAAAGACTCTAGAGCAATTAAAAACTAATGGCCTTGAATATTTTTATGATAGTGAAATTGCAAAATCGATCTCTTCAAGTGTCAATGGAATTTTATCATTGGATGATCTAAGAAATTATAAAGCTGAATGGAAAAAGCCTTTGCATACAAATATTTATGGGTTTGATGGCTGGACATCACCTCCACATACTCAGGGTTACCTAACTTTATCAACGTTGAAAGCAATTGAGATGTTAGATACTGAGAACGATGATATACATAAAATTATTGAGACATACAGAATTCTTGCCGCAGATCGAGACAGTATTACTTACGATTATGGAAAAAATATAAAAGATTTTAAAGGCATTGATATAGATTACTTACAAGAAAAAATAAAGCTATTCAACCCAAATCATTCCGAAAAATTTGATTTTCCTAAACCACATGGTGGAGGAACAGCATATATGAACACAATTGATAAAGACGGATTAGGAGTATCACTTATACAATCTAATTTTCACGGAATTGGGAGCAGGATAGGTGTAGGAAGTTTTGGATTTTTCCTACACAACAGAGGATGTGGCTTTAATCTAGACTCAAAACACCCAAATTATTTAACACCAGGAAGAAAACCGCTTCATACTCTTTCACCAACAATTTGGTCTAAAAATGGAAATTTAGAATTTATAGCTGGCACCAGAGGAGGAAGATACCAACCTCAACTATTAATTCAAACAATACTGCCTTATATTCGAAAATCAGATTCTTTTGAAAAAATAATTAAAGAACCCAGATGGGTTATAGAAAATTTTTCCAGTGAAAAGATATCAAAATTAAGATTCGAAAAAATTAATAATGAAGATTTAAAAATTTTACTTAAAAAAGGGCACGAAGTTGAGGTAGAAAATAAATTTAACAAAGCTTATGGTCCTATTTCAATTATTTATAAAAAGGATGATGGAAATTTTGAAGGTGTTTGTGATGTTAGAGTAGGTACTGAGAAAGTTTTTAATAGTTTTTAATTTCTTTTTTATGCTGTTTTTCAATAAGTTTTTTTCTTTTATCGTAGTCTTTTTTACCTCTAGCAAGAGCCAGCTCAACTTTTATATACCCATTTTTTTCAAAAATTTTTGTAGCGATTAATGTAAATCCTTTTTGGGAAGTTAAACCTATTAGTTTTTTTATCTCACCTTTATGAAGTAAAAGTTTTCTATGATTTTTTGGATTGTAATCTGTCTGATCTGCATATTTATATGGCTCAATGTTCATTTCCATAAGAAATGCTTCCTCATTTTCAATTATTGCGAATGCGTCAACAATTGAAACCGCACCAGTTCTGACACTCTTAGTTTCTGGACCAGTTAAGACAATTCCAGCTTCATAAAACTCTTGAAATTCATAAGAATTTCTCGCTTTTCTATTTTCTGCAAATACTTTCATCAATCTAGAAAACAATAAGGATTTACTCTACCTCTAGAAGTTGGATCAAGATATGGTAGTGAGCAATTAGCCGAACTTGGATTTTTTAATCTTACTTCAAAGTGTAAATGTGGTCCTGTGGAACGACCTGTAGAGCCAACTGTTCCAATTTGGTCACCTGTCACTACAGTTTGACCTACTGAAACTAAAATTCTATCCATATGGAAATATAAAGTTGTCATTCCTCCGCCATGATCTATGAATACAGTCCTTCCAGCTAGACCGTAATATCTTGCAAGAATAACTACACCACCTGCAGCAGCTTTAATTGGCGTGCCTCTACTTGCTGCTATATCTATAGCACCATGAAAACTAGTTGTTCCTCCGAGCCTTCTCCATTTGTATCCACTAGAGACATATCCCGTTGTTACAGGCCAACTTAGTTTGTTTGGCGCAACACCTCCTACACTACTTAGCCTTTCTATATCTGCCTGGATTGCATCTTCAAGTTTTTCTAAATCAGCATGTTCTTTATCTAGCTTTTCTAATTCTTTATTAGCTTGATTTAATAAACTTTGAGCATTTTGCCTAGCTCTAAGAACCTGAGATTTTTTAGCCTCAACTTGCCTTTTCTCTCTTTCTACTGTTTCTTTTTTCTCTTCTACTTCTTCAGCAAATTCTTCAGCTTCAATAGAAATTTCAGTTTTTCTTGTTTCTTCATTTTGTAAGAGATTAACTATTTCTTCTCTTTCTTCTTCTCTTTCAGTCAAAAATACTGTCTGAGTTGAAGCAAGATTTTTTAAAGCATTCAGTTGTTCAACGATCTCATAAGCAGAGTCAACAATTGTAGAGGCATATCCTAGGGCAACTAAAAACCTTGACAATTCATTTAATTCTACGAACAATGCTGTTGTAGGACTCATAACACCATTTATGTAGAGGCTTACAGCTTGTTCTTGTAACTTATCATCTGCTTCTACCAAGTTTTTTTGAGTTTCAAACAACTCGTCAGATACATTAGATATTTCATTTTTAATTTTTCCAAGTTTTGTTTGTTCTTGAACAATAGTCTGCTGAACTTCAGCCAAGTCATTTAAAGTTCCGTCGTAATTTTCTAATGCTTTTTCTAATTCCCTTTCAGCAGCAGAAAGCCTTGATTGCACTTCTGCAAGTTCTTGGTTGACTTGTTGCAAATCTTTATCGTTTTCCAAAATAGCGTTTTCAAGATCAGTAAGTTGACCTTCGTAGTTGCTGATTTGCTCAGCGATTGCCTGAAGTTGTCTTTCAACTTCTATCAATCTATCCTCTGCAGTTATAGCCATCGAATTTGTTGGAAACATTAAAGTCAAAACTAGAAATATTGGCAGTGAAAGAGTTAGAAACCTTCTAATCATTTAATACTTTCCTTATGCCGACAAAAGAAGCAAACAATCCAAAAATTATTGAAGACAATAGTAGAACCAAAGTTAAGTAAATTAAATAACTATCAGAAATTGTTATGTCGAAAATGCTTTCAGCTACTATCGAATTTTTAGAATACTCAATGATTCCCCACCCAAGACCAACAGCAATACTAGTTCCAATTAAAGATTCGAAAACTGCTTCGAAGATAAATGGCAATCTAATGTAAGTCGAAGATGCACCAACTAATCTCATTATCTTTATTTCTTTTTTCTTAGAATACGCAGCTAGCCTTAATGTATTGATAATAAGAATGAATGCTGCAAAACCTATAAGTAATGCAAATGTTGATGCTGAAATTACTAAGGTATTGGTCAAGCTTAATAATCTTTCTATTGCTTCACCACTTGTCCTTATTTCCTTAACTGCTGGATTACCATCCATCCTCTCAATTATTAATTCATAATCAGAAGGATCATTAAGATTTACCCTTAAAGACGAAGGTAGTTTTTCATAATCTACTTCACTTAATAATTCTGGTTGATCTTTGAATAGTATTTTAAATTCTTCCTCTGCTTCAGATTTAGTAAAATATTCAACAGTTCTAATCTCTGGGTAAGTTTCTAGTGACTCTTGTAATTGTTTATGTGCTGTAGTGGTAACCCTGTCATCAAGAAAAATTACAACATGCGTACCATTTTGCCATCTAACTGTGTTGTTTTGAACAATAGACCTGGCAGAAAGGGTTGTAAAAACTAAAAAGCTAGATACCAATACCGCAATTATTGTTGCAAAAACCAACAAAGGAGTTCTCCTCATATTTAGAATTGTATTTTTTATTACATATGAAAATTTGTTCATGATTTACCTAAGAATATAACTTCCTTCACTTTCATCTCTAGCAATTTTTCCGTTTGCAAGTTCAATAACTCGTTTTTTTCTTCTATTCACGATTGAAGAATCATGTGTAGCCATAACAACTGTTGTTCCAGCTCTATTGATTTTTTCAAGCAAAGAAACTATCTGGATACTCAATTCAGGATCAAGATTACCTGTAGGCTCATCACATAAAAGTACAAGTGGATTGTTAGCTAATGACCTTGCAATACTTACTCTTGTTTGTTCACCGCCGGAAAGTTGGTCTGGATATTTAAAAGCATTTTCATTCAGCTCTACAAGATCTAATAAGGTATTTGTTTTAGATTCGATCTCCTCATTTGGAGTTCCCATAACTTCTAAAGCAAAGGCTATATTTTCGTAGGTATTTCTCTTTTCTAGTAGTTGAGGCTCTTGAGTAACAATTCCAAGTTTTCTTCTTAACAGTGGTGTCTTCCATCTAGGCAGTTGAACAACATCGAGTCCTGCAACTTCAATACTTCCTTTTGTAGAAATGTACTCCTTATATAAAAGTTTAAGAAAAGAAGACTTTCCGCTTCCAGAATGACCAACAAGATAAACGAATTCTCCGTCGTTTATAGTCGTACTTATATTTGAAAGTGCAACACTTCCACCTTGAAATACTAATGAAACATTATCTAACTTAATCATTTATTCCCTGTCTACGCCATTTTAGGTACTCTTTAATAAATATGGAAATATCTCCATCAAGAACATTCTGCACATTGCCTACCTCAACACTGTTTCTAGCATCTTTTACCTGCTGATATGGTTGAAGTACATAAGACCTAATTTGCCTGCCCCATCCGGCCTCGTGCTGATCTCCTCTTATTTCATTCAATTTTTTCAATTCATCTTCTCTTTTTTTTAATAATAATTTTGTCTTTAAAAGTTCTAATGCTCTTGTTTTATTTTGAAGCTGAGATCTTTCTGCCTGACAAGCAACAACCAAACCCGTATCTATATGTGTGATCCTTACAGCAGAATCAGTAGTATTAACATGTTGTCCACCAGCTCCAGAAGATCGGTATACATCAATTCTTATTTCATCATCT
>LULP01000112.1_pt1 | contig 53337 bp, 53 predicted proteins | sample 728111 | NCBI WGS metagenome assembly LULP01 (sample SAMN03860286, study PRJNA289734) | marine metagenome | biome: seawater column; feature: ocean; material: water; isolation source: Red Sea water column Station 149 - depth 25m | place: Saudi Arabia: Red Sea | collected 2011-10-15 | depth 25 m
GTTCAGAAGAGAAACAGTTGTTTCCTATAGATTTCTTTAAGGACTCGTCTTCACTTACAGACTTAGAAATATCAGTTACAGTCAATGGGGCAAGGAAGACACTAACAACAGACTACACGCTTGTTGATGGAACAACAAACAAATACATAAAATTTGTAAACGATTTAGAACAGAATGATCAAGTGAGGATAGCCGGTTACAGCAGTTCTGCAAAGGTCGATGATAAAGGAATATATGAGGTACCGGAAAATTTATCTACCAATACAACAAATCTACAGTTAGGAACTTTCACATATGGCCAGGTGCTGGCACACGTAAAAGATATTTTTGATAAGAATCAAGATGTCACGGGCACCATACCAGGATCTTCCAATCTAAGGGATAAGCCAGACTCGAGATTGAAAGGCGGAAGCATACAACAACATGAAGCACCTTTACTGCCAGCTATATTTGGTCTAATAGATCAAGACGCAAATCTCGCTACATCAATAGATTATTGTAATCAAGAATATGAAAAATGGTATAATTCGTTCCTTACACACGCGGTAGGAACTGCGTATGAGGGTGTTGTTGCAGATAGAGTCGATGAGATAATTACATCGATCACACAAGGTAAAACTTCTTCATTTCCTTTCTATTACGAAGACATGTTAGGATGGGGAGAAAATGTTTCTACTAGATCTTACACAGTATTGGGTGCATCACAAACGGATTACGCAATTGATTCACAGCACGATATCACCACGGTAAGCAATAGGGCGGTTTACGTCTATCTAAATGATGTCCAACTTTTACAGGGCACTGACTTCACTTTTAGTACAACAGATGACAGTATATCTATATCAACAGCTCTCGTAGAAGGTGACAAAATTGTAATCAAAGATTATGCCGACACCACTGGAAGTTTTCTACCACCTAGTCCAACCAAACTTGGAATGTATCCAAAATATAAGCCGGAGTTGTTCACGGACGACACTTACATCACAAGTACATCTGTTATAAGAAAGCATGACGGCTCGATAATAAAAGCCTACGGTGATGAAAGAGATAGTTTAATACTTGAACTAGAGAAAAGAATTTACAACAACTGTAAAACTGCGTACGACACGTCTTTATTAGGCATACAAGATGTTATGCCTAGTGCGTTCACATCAACGGAATATAAACTACAAGAAGTGAATGATGTGATGGGAACGGATTTCTACACTTGGGCAGGAAGAAACGCTGTCCAGTATATAAACAATACAGCTTTCAGTGAAGGTTCGCCTTTCACCTATAACTATTCCCGAAGCACAGATAGATTAAACGGACAAACTTTGCCAGGATATTGGAGAGGCATATACAATTATTTTTACGATACAGATGCTCCGCATGTAAGACCATGGGAGATGTTGGGATATTCAGAAAAACCTACAGATTGGGAAACATTATATGGTCCAGCCCCATACACATCTGCCAATGATGTATTATGGAACGCCATCGCAACTGAGACAGGTAGGTATGGAAAGCCTTTAATCAAATCGTATCTTCCGGTCGATGCATCAGGAAATCTATTAGATCCACTTGCGGCCGGATTGGTAGATAATTTTGATGTACCGGGTAGACAGGCATCTTGGAAGTTCGGTGATCAAGGACCTGCTGAAACTTCTTGGAGAAGATCATCAGCATACCCATTTGCGATAATGAAAGTATTGGCACTGACAAAACCTGCCAAGTTCTTCAGCAATTTTTTCGATCCTGCTAGACTCACAACAAACATAGCAGGGAATCAGGTATATAAGGACACAGGCATTAGGGTAACACTAGCAGATGCCAAATACCATCTAGAGACAGAGGTCGACAACACAACAGGGATCACAACCAGGTACCAAACGGCAGGATACCAGCCGTTGGTTGTTAATTACTTGATTTCACGTAACTTAGATGCCAAAACATACTACCATGACAAGATGAAAAATTTAAAGGTACAGTTAGCATATAAACTGGGTGGTTTTACAGACAAGGACAATTTGAAAGTTTTAACAGATTCTGTTTCACCAGGATCAACATCAGGGTCTAAATTTATACCAGATGAAAACTATAAGATACTTTTTAGGACATCCAATCCAGTGGAAAGTTTTCAATATTCTGGTGTATTAATCGAGAAAAACACAGACACCGGAAGTGACGGATCTACTCTGTTGGGTGGATACAAGGTTAGAAGATACAGGATTCAAATTCAACAAGTATTCAAACGAATTGAAGGAAACACTTAACTGGGCAAATGCAGTGCGTGAATTCCTTTTCTGGACAACACAAGAGTGGGCTCCAGGGTCTGCCGTGACAGTATCACCAGCCGCTGACGGTTTTGAATTGGACACAGATAACTCGATCGTTGGCAAGTTAAGGAACCTTGCAGGAGATTATTCATTGTTGGACGCAGGGGGTAGAAGGATTGACGTCAGAGATATTTCAACTAAAAGGATAGGCAAAACATTTGACCTAGGCATAAAATCTGATGAAGTTGGACTTTACAATATAGCACTCAACACGGTGCAGAAGGAACACATACTTCTTTTTGACAACTCTACGGTGTTCTCAGACATAATATATGATCCTCTTACAGGATTCAGACAGCAAAGGCTCAAACTAGTAGGTTGGAAGACCGCTGGATGGAATGGTGATTACTATGCTCCTGGTTTTGTTTTTGATGCCGCACAGGTTTCGTACTGGACCGCTAACACAGATTATAAAATTGGTGACTCGGTAGAGTACCAAGGAAAGTTTTATGTAGCCAAAGTAAATCATGGATCAACAACGGTATTTGAAAATTCAAACTGGATCTTGAAAACAGAAAAACCAGCACCGCAGTTGATTCCAAATTTTGAATACAAAATTGCACAGTTCAATGATTTCTACAACCTCGAAACCAACAACTTCGATGAATCGCAACAAACACTTGCACAAAGATTGATAGGATACCAGTCAAGAGATTATCTCGAGAACCTATTTGTCAACGACGTTTCACAGTACAAATTCTATCAAGGTTACATCAGAGAAAAAGGAACAAGAAACGCCATAGACAAAATACTAAAAGCCAAGTATGAGGGCGAAGACATCAATCTTGACCTATACCCAGAATGGATGATAAGGACAGGAAGATTTGGAAATTTAGATTCTGTGGAGAACATACAGATTACATTGAAAGATCAAGAAGTGCTTGGCAATCCACAGAGTTTTGAACTGTTCGACACCACAGGTTCTGCAAAGGATTATGCGAGATCACTGGCTGTCAGTAAATCCAGTTTGTATTACAAGCCGGTGGAGTACACAGCGTCTACAACATTTAGCAGAAAGGATTATTCCAAAGAAGGGGTAGACAGAGACACATCACAGTTTTACAAGACTGCAGGTTATCCTCAGCTTGTACAGGTCCAGCACACAGCGTTCAACATTGACGACATTTTGAATTTGGACATGAATGCCATCAATGCAAACGACCTTGTGTGGGTGGCCAACAAATCAAACAATGATTGGGACGTGTTCAGGATATCGAATGCCGGCGTCAAGATAGCAAGTCTGCGACCTGTCAATAATGCCACAGAGCTTGAGATAACATTCACAGGTTCTCATAACCTATCAGCAGGTACAACTACTTCATTGCCTGATTATTTTGGAATATCAAACAGCGAAGAAACAACGTTGAACGGTGTGTACCAAGTTGGCAGTGTGCCTGACCATAAGACAGTGGTGATAACGTTCATTGGCAATACAGGATTTATACCAGCACTGGCGGATGGATCGACGGCTGACACCTATGGAAATATACATAAGTTCGTGTCTGTGAGATTATCCACTATGGATAGTGTAAATGATTTGCTTAATTATTCCGATTACGTTGATAAAGATGATTCTATTTCAAAACCCGGTGACAAGGTATACGCAGATTCAGATGCATCGGGGTTGTGGCAGGTCTATGAAAAACAAGATCCATACACAACAAAATTAATACTGTCGCCAGACAATTCAACAGCGTCTCAAGAGTTCGGACACAGGATAGTCGCTAGAAATGACGGAAGGGCTGTCATAGTTTCGGCCCCAGGCAAAGCCAAGGGGGAAATACACTTTCTATTCAGGACTGTCACGGACGCAGGTACCTTATTCCAGTCGCAACAAACAATAACAACAACAGCAGGCAATGATAACACAGGAAGGTTGGGAGAATCACTTTCTATAAGCACAGATGAGAACTTTGTTGTTGCAGGCGCACCTTACACTAACTCACTGGGTTCTGATGGTAGCACAAGATTCAGCGATGCTGGTTTAATAAAAATAATGGTATGGAACGCATCTACTTTCAAATATGAGGTCTTAGTTACGAGGAGACCACCAGCAGACCAAGCATCACAGAATTTTGGTTGGGCACACAAAATTTCCGAGCCAGGTGCAAGTTCCGTCAGAAGCACTCCAACAAAATACATGTTTGTGTCCGCTCCTGGATTTGATTCAGACAAGGGCAGAGTGTATATGTATGAATGGGGTATAGGTGCTGATGGTTCAACGTACGATTCATGGACACAGAATCTTGCAATAGATTCGGCAGATCCTGGATCAGGCAAGAGATTTGGACACCGTTTGGAGGCCAACGACAACGGTGACATACTTGCGGTAAGCTCACTTGCAAGTGGACAAGCAGGCAAGGTTGAGATCTATGTTAGAACTTCGCAAAGCAACGATGACAGTGTGGACCATGCATTCACTCTTGCACAAACGCTTACTGGAACAAGTGCAGATGGATCATCACTCAATACTAGATTTGGAGATTCACTGGCAATGACTAAGGACGGAACCACTTTGATAATAGGTGCCCCAGGAGTTGACGACAGTAGCTCCACACAGATCGACGGCGGGGAGGTATACTATTACAAATGGAACGCGGATGGTTCTACGAACACATACACATTACAGCAGACAATCAAAGCACCCGACACACAGACTAATCTACAGTTTGGATCAATACTTGATATAAATGATACAGGAACAAGGCTGGTTATTGGCGCGGACAAGGCGGCAACACCAAGGGAGATGAAGATTGACTCAGGGCAAACCACATTCGACCTGCAAGACACAACTATTGTTGACTTAAACACAGGCTCAGGGGCGGCCTACACAGCCACTATGTACAATTCTCACTTTGTCATAGATGATAGATTGACAACGGATAATGTCACAGCCGATGACAATTTTGGCAAGGGAGTTTGCATAATAGACAATTCAGTGTTCGTTGGTGCACCTAAAGATGAAGGTAACACAGGACTTACAGATGACGGATCAGTAGCGGCATATGATCTTACAGTAAACGGGCAGTACGCCTGGAAGAACATAGCATCTGAGACAGCGTTGATAGATACGGAAAAACTTGGCCAGGTGTTTGACTTTAGCACAGCAAGTAAACAGATCAGAAACTTTTATGAACTTTATGATCCTGTAAAAGGTAGGATTCTTGGAGTTGCTGACAGAGAAATCAATATCAAAACAACGTGGGATCCGGCAGTGTACAATTCAGGCGTAGACGCAAATACCAAGACACCATGGGCAGAAGATCACATTGGTGAGGTATGGTGGGATCTATCAAAAGTAAAATGGACTTGGTACGAACAAGGAGATCAAGAATTCAAAACAAACAATTGGGGGAAAACTTTTCCTGGATCCAGCATAGATATTTGCGAATGGACAGAATCAACACTGTTGCCTAGCGAATGGAACATCAGGTCAGGTACTGCACAGGGAGCCGCAGAAGGTATTTCAGGAATAGCAATTTACGACGATAACTCCAGGTACACAGCAATAAGCAGATACAACTCAAGATTAGATTCTTTTGTCGAATACTATTACTACTGGGTAAAAAATAAATCAACTATACCAAATAACAGCGTCGTGCGTAGAAAAAGTTCAACAGCTTTAGTTGCAAACCTAATAAGAAATCCTGAAAGAAGTAGCTTCAAGTATTACTCTGTGACAGACGTTAACAAGTTTATAGTTAACAACATCACGGGCTTGAACAACAGCGAGATTGTACTTAATATTGACATAAGGAGCAACACGTTCGAAGGTGATGCACACTCTGTATGGAAATTGGCCAGAGAGGGAGACAAGGACTACAGGCCAGGCGCCATCATAGAAACACGTTGGTGGGACTCTTTGATAGGCTCCAATGAATCAGGGGACAAGGTACCTGACATAGAACTTCCTTTAAATGAAAGATATGGAAATAGCACTAGACCGAGGCAGAGCTGGTATGTAGATAGATTTGACGCACTGAAAGAAATCATAGATTATGCAAACTCCAAATTAAAGGAAAATCAACTGGTCGGTACATTTAATTTGACTAACTTGGATTCCAAAGAACCAGAACCAACGGAACAGAGCTTAGAATGGGATCAGACGATAGACACATACGCAGAATTAACCTACATAGATACAAGGGATCTGTCAGGCACAGTCAAATATCTTGTGAAGGCAGACGAGACTGCCAACGGGTACTGGGCGATATACACATGGGATGGTGAAGAGTTTACTAGAACAAAATTACAAACATACAACACTTCTCTATACTGGAGTTATGTTGATTGGTACGGAACCGATCCTTCTGTGCATGGAATGATACACAGTGAAAACACTAAAATTGACAAGCAGGTCACGTATGAATATGAACTAGACTCCTTGACTTTAGACATCGGAAAACACGTCAAAGTTACTAATGCAGACACAGGTGGTTGGAAACTATTCATGAAAGTAGCTGACGGCTGGACAAATGTGGGAACTGAAAACGGCACAATTAGACTTTCCACAAAACTTTATGATTACACGCAGGATGCCACGGGCTTTGCAGGTGACGATACATTTGATGACAACTTCTTTGACCAAGAACCTTCAATTGAATTAAGGAAAATCCTAACTGCATTGAGAGATGATCTTTTAATCAATGAACTGGCTGTTGAATATAACACTTTGTTCTTTACAGGATTAAGGAAAGTTTTATCAGAACAGACCTACGTAGACTGGATGTTTAAAACATCTTTCTTAAACGCAAAAAGTTCTGTTAGACCACTGGATCAAAGAAAAACATATACAGTGGGTACTGATAGCTGGATAGAGAGTTACATAAATGAAGTAAAACCATTTGCTTCTAAGATTAGGGAATACAAATTAGGACAGACTGGATCGGACACGCAAGATGGTATATTCACTGATTTTGATGCTCCAACTTTCTATGACCCAGCAAGGGGTAAGATTAGACCTTTTGATGTTGATATTGACACTGCCAAGTTGACCGAATACCCATGGCAGATGTGGAATGACTACCATAAGAAATACGTATCATCCATTACATTGACAAGTGGTGGCTCTGGTTACACCAAGACCCCAACTGTAACAGTTGTTGGTGGTACCACAGGATCCACAGGTCCATTCCAAATACTAGGAACAAGCAACAGTGGAGGAACGTCAGGAAGTTATGGTTACTACTATCCTCTTTTCACTAGCAAGACACAGGCAGACATCTGGGATTCGCAGAATGGTGGTTCAGGTACGTCACACAGTCACACCTTTGATGACTACACTGGCACGTTTTATATGCCAGATGGCTCGATGAATCATGCACAGTCGACAATGTCAGGTACGTACAAAATTTACACAGCACCAGCGACTACTGTGGCCACTGCAACAGCAACTATCCAAGATGGCAAGGTAACAAAAATAACACTAACAGGCAAAGGTGCAAACTATACAGCAACACCAAAAGTCATGATAACCGGAGGAGCGGACGACGGCTCAACACCAACCGATACAGCAGTAGCGTATGCTAACCTGGCAAATGATCTTGTTAGAGACATCGATACAACTATAAAATTTGACAGGGTGTCTAGTACATCTAGTGTCGTTGACTGGACAGCATCAACAAGTTATGAGTATGGACAGCTGATAAGGTACAAAAATGAATTGTACAAATCTACTAAGGCCTTCACTTCAACAACTGATTTCAATGAAGGGCTTAACAACCTTTACAAAGTGTATGGAGATGAAACAGGATTCACAGCCGCAGACAGGACAAAAGGCTTCTACACGCCTGGATCAGGCATGCCAGGCAACGAACTTTCACAAGTCATGTCGGGTGTTGACTACGGTGGGACAATGGTCACAGGACTTTTATTTTCACAAGAAGCAGGTTGGGACAAGGCAGGTTGGTATGACTTCCCATGGGACAATTATCCAGCTTCAAGGATCAAAGCGTTTAGTGCAGATGGTTTGACAGCAACATTTACGATAACACCTGCCCCACTGGTAAGTGATGTCTATCAAGTTTATGTCACTTCAGATGACAGTTCAAGGAAGAAAAGAAGTGAGGTATTCAGAGGCGACGGATCCACAACATCTTTCACGTTGAATTCTATACCTGACGCAGGGTCACTGGTTGAATTTATACCATTTGATGATGATGGTGTTTTAACACCAGTGGACGATAGAACATTAGATTCGATCATTAAAGGTGGACTGTTTGGATCTGCCATAGGATCGGCACCAAGTGACATTCTGTTAGAAGGAGATGATTTTATATCACCAGACACCAGTTACGCACCCGAGGAAGCAGTGCCAGGTCAACTTTTCGACACAGTGGACATCAAGGTTTACACTTCGCCGGAGTCGGGTGTGCCTTTTGTGTCCAGCAAGAACCACAGGGGAGATGGTACAACCTTATCTTTCAGCATAGGTGACTATCCAGGAACACTAGGTTCGGTCACAGTTGCGGTCGATGGTGTTGTTCAAAAATTAACAACACATTACACTATTGATGTGGCGAACAAAACAATAACATTTACAACTGCACCAGCAGTCAACAGTGTAATTTCAACGAGAGTCTTTGCAATAAGTGGTGAGAATTACAGGGTGCTAGATCAATACACAGGTGATGGAAGCACAGTTGCATTCACAACATCGACCAGAGGTGAGTTCAACTTAGATTCAACTGTGTCTGACATTTACATAACCATCGATGGAGTTCCAACAACTGCATTCACGCAGACTACCACTGCTAACACAGTGACAGTCACATTCAGTTCCGCACCGGCGGCAGACGCATTTGTTCAGATTGCAGGGTTCAACAAATCAACAACTTCAACAAGAAGCCGTCAGGCGCTATAGGTCCTTTTGCAGGATTGACTATGGTAGAAGTCAACGGTAAAATGTTGCGTGGACCGGATATAACTTATTACTTGGGTGATGGTAGCACATACACCTATGGAGTCACAGGAGGATTACTAGATGATTCAACAGTAGATCCTGCAAAAACCATCACAAGTTCGTCACAGGTGGCAGTTTTTGTAAATGGTGTAGAGAAAAATTTAAACACACACTACACCGTTGACATATCAAATCAAAACGTTGAATTTGTTACAGATTCTGTTCCGACAGCCACTGACGTTATTGCTATTGAAACTTTAGTAGACAATCAGTATTTTGTTGATGGTGGTGCAGATGCAGACCTAATCTTGGACACAGCACAAATATCATCCGATGGAATTAGTTTGTCAGCAGATGATGTGGTAAGTGTGACAACATTTAACAACGCACTTGGAATGAAACAACGAAGAGAAGTGCTAGAAGGTAGACCATCAGGTGTGTTCAAATTAAGATTTGATCCACTCAATGCAGACTACACTTTTGTCTGGTTGAATGGTGTTCAACAGGTGCAAAATTATGACTTCACATTGTCAGGTAACACAATCACATTCAGTAAGACCATCACAGCCTCAGACAGGCTAGACGTGATGTATTTCGCCCTCGAATCAGCGGTAGGTGCTACTGGATTCAGGATATTCAAGGACATGTTGAACAGAACTTTCTACAAACGTATCAGCAAGACAGCAACAACAGAATTAGTTGATGATCTTACAGACACCATAAAAACACTGCAGGTAAAGGACGGTTCTGTGTTGCCGGAGCCAAATGCGGCAAACAATATGCCGGGCGTAGTTTTTGTGGACAAAGAAAGAATTGAGTATTTCACCAAGGATGGAAACACGTTGGGACAACTAAGACGTGGAACACTTGGAACAGGAATTAAGGACCATAGCGATGGCACACTAGTGGTAGATGCCAGCGGAACTCAAACTATACCTTATGCGGACACAATATATACCAACACCTTCACTGGTGACGGTAGCACTGTTGTTTTCGCTCTATCACAGACACCAGCCTCAGCTAGTGAGTTAGACATATTCATTGGTGGCCAACGATTGTTGCTTACTAGCGAGGATGGATCAACCATAAACTATTCTGTGGACGGATCTACGACAGCAGTGACTTTAAGCACTGCTCCAGCTGATAATACACAGGTTAAAATTTTACATAAGAGAGGACAGGTATGGTACACGGCTTTAGACGGAAATCCAGCTGATGGCAAAGGATTACAGGCATCTACAACAGGACCGGCTAAATTCATAGCTAATGAACCAACAAACGCACCTGAATAAATACACTAGATGACACAGGACAACAAACCACAAGAAGCAAAAGAAGAGAACAAAAAGCCTCAAGATCATTCAGGAGTAATGATGACAGGGCACATCAAAATTTTCGATCCAGAAACAGGTGAGGTAATCGTAGACAAAAGAAACGCAATACACTATGAAAACATGTCTCAGGCATTGGCCAATTCACTTGCCAACAAGACAACAGGTTTTGTCCATGAAATGGCGTTTGGTAATGGTGGAACATCAGTCGATCCAACAGGTATAATCACTTATCTTACACCAAACTCAACGGGCTCTAATGCAACCTTGTACAACCAAACCTACTACAAGGTGATAGATGACAACTCTGCCACTAACAAAGACACCACAAGAAACAAAATGGAAGTGAGGCACACAGCAGGTAACAAGTACACTGACATAGTTTGCACTTGCACTTTAGATTATGGTGAACCAACAGGACAAGAGGCATTCGACAACACAACAGATTTCAACGGCGACTTCGTGTTTGATGAACTAGGATTAAAAAGTTGGGAAGGAACAGAGAACGGATCAACAAATAAATTGTTGACACACGTGATATTCCACCCTGTACAGAAATCACTTAACAGATTAATACAAATTGACTACACATTAAGAATACAAAGTTTAACAACATTTACAGAAACAAGCTCGACGGCATTGTCAACTTCTAACACTGTCAGTGGAACAACTTCGGGCAGTAATACTGGATATTAGATAAATGGCATACACAGTAAACAGGACAAACAGTTCGGCATCGCCAAATCAGTACACAGTACAGGATGGCGTTGTAAACACACAAACAGACATTTCTTTTATAGGAAAAGGCTACGCTGGGTACGGGGAAGTCATTGCAGAAAACTTTCTTGCCTTGTTAGAAAACTTTTCGAATTCATCAGCACCGGCCAAACCAATTACAGGACAGCTTTGGTATGATTCAGGTGAATCAAGATTAAAAGTGTACACAGGTTCAGCTTTTGTGCCTTCAGGTGGTAACGTTCCATACCAGTCGTCAGCGCCAAGCTCTATCACACAAGGTGACCTTTGGATCGACTCGGACACAGGACAGCTTTATTACTACAATGGAGCGTCAAATGTTTTAGTAGGTCCACCAACTTCGACAGGTAACACAAACGGATTTGTTTATGATTCAATTTTAGATTCCTCAGATGTAACACAGAACATCACTAAATGGTTTAACGACGGTAACCTTATTGCAATTATTTCAGAGGATACCTTTACTCCAAAGACTTCACTTTCTGGATTTGCAACAATCAAGAAAGGTATAACACTTTCTACAGCAATATCCGATTTGAAATTCCAAGGCACTGCGACAGACTCAGACGCTCTCGGTGGAGCGGCGGCGGCAACATTTTTAAAGTCTACGGAGAACGACACAACTTCAGGAACACTTGGAGTCATCAACGATACAGGATTATCAGTAGGGGCAGACAGTGATTTCAATGTTGCAGTAGACAGCACAGGAGTGGTGATTTCAAACATCATATCAGACACAGATATCACATTCAAAGTGAACGATGGTGGATCTACAACCACACTGATGACCATGGACGGATCATTATCTCGTGTTGGAATAAAGACAACAACACCAACATCAGAACTAGACGTATCTGGAACAGTAACGGCAACAGCATTTGTAGGAGCCCTTACAGGAAATGTCGTAGGAGATCTTACAGGTACAGCGAGTTTGAACCTGCCTCTATCTGGTGGAACAATGACAGGCACGTTGACATCTAGGGCTATTGTGCCAGATGTCGATGCAACACATGACATAGGATCTTCAAGCCTAGGATACAACGTTGTACATGCTAAAGCAACATCGGCGCAATATGCTGACTTGGCAGAGATATACGAATCAGACTCAGAATATGACGTTGGAACGGTTGTTATATTTGGTGGAGAAAAAGAAATTACAGTTTCAAGCATGGGTGCAGATCCAAGAGTGGCAGGGGGAATCTCGGAGAATCCAGCTTACTTGATGAACTCCAAAGCAGTAGGACAACCGGTGGCGTTACAAGGAAAAGTACCATGTAAAGTAGTAGGACAAATTAGCAAAGGTGACATGCTTGTAACTCATTCTCAATTTCCTGGTGTGGCAAGGAAAGGCAATGATCCTAAAGTAGGCACAGTAATAGGAAAAGCGTTAGAAGAGTACAATTCAACCGAAATAGGCACAATTAACATTGTGGCTGGAAGACAATAAATATAAGCAAATGGCGTACACAATTAACAGAACAGACGGAACAGCAATAGCAACAATCACTGATGGAACTTCAGACAACAGTACCAGTGTAACACTTTTTGGAAAAAGTTTCTCAGGATTTGGTGAAGGACTAAACGAGAACCTAGTCAAATTGCTTGAAAACTCAGCTTCAACATCAGCACCATCATCACCGTTACGAGGTGAATTATGGTTTGACACTTCAACTTCACAATTAAAAGTGTACGATGGATCAAGCTTCAAACCAACCGGCGGAGCAAAATCACAGAACTCTGCACCAACAAGTCCAGGAGCAGGTGACCTTTGGCATGATTCAGACAATGATCAACTTTATGTTTACACAGGATCAGCATTCCAATTAGTTGGTCCAGTTTACACAGCAGGACAGACACTATCTGGTTGGCTAATAGAGACACTAGCAAGTTCAGGTGGAAACAAGGTTGTTTCATCTATGTACGCAGGCAACACCAGGGTAGCAATACTTTCTAAGGAAACATTCACACCGAGTGCGACACAGACAGGATTTGCAACAATCAAGGCAGGATTCACGCTAAATTCAACTTTGGGTGCAGTGTTCGATGGTACTAACACACAGGCATCTGCTATAGATGTATCTGGAACATCAAACACCTCTGCAACTGTCATCGCTGGAGGTAATTTCCTAAGAGCAGACGCGGCTGACACCACAACAGGCGCTTTGACAATAGACACAGATTCAGGAATATTAATTGGTGGCTCACAAGAATTGACAATTACAGTTTCAAGCAATGACGTTACGATTGCACAGACAACCCAAGACAAAGATATGAAATTTACAGTAAACGATGGAGGAGTCACAAAAACACCTCTTACGTTGACAGGTGCAGACGGTGGCATTGATATGACTGGTGACCTAACAATCACAGGTAATCTAACAATTTCAGGCGAATTTGAAAAGAGCGGAAGCAACATCAATGTTGTTGATGATGCATTCTTGAAATTAAACACAGGAAACAGTGAAGTTGATTCAGGTTTGATCATAGAAACATCAGACTCAGATGATGCCAGATTGTTTTATGATGTGTCAGAAAATCATTTCGTAGCAGGAGAAGGTGGCAGTTATTCACAAATTATAAGAGCGGCGGACACAACAGACGACGGAGCGTCAAATCATTCTACTACTTTAAAATCATCGTCGGCAGGTGGTTTGACTCTAGATTCATTGACATTGAACTCAGTTGGATCAATATCAGAGGGAGACACTTCAAACAAGACAGTAGCAACGATTGGTGCAATAGTAACATTTGGTGACCTTTGGGGCGGTTCTGCAAAAACAGTTTCAACATCAGATCCAAGTGGCGGCAATGACGGAGACTTCTGGTTCAAATATACAACGTAGGAGTAACACATGCCTACAGTAACTAAAACATTCACATACAGCGGAACACTACAACAAGCCACGATACCTGCAGGCACGACTAGCATTGACATATACCTATGGGGTGGCGCAGGTGGAGCAGGTGGTGCAGATGCCGCTGGTGGAGGTGGCAATGGTGCCGCTGGACATCACGTTAAAAAGACAGGTTATTCAGTAACATCAAACATTGGAGACACACTCGAAGTAGCAGTAGGTGGTGGCGGAGCTGGCGGAGCCAGTGGTGGTAACGCTAATGGTGGAAACAACGGAAAAGGCAAGACACAGTTCTCAGGAGGAAACGGCGGTAACTCAGGTCCGTCAGGGTCTTCAGGAGCAGGCGGTGGTGCAGGTGGAGCCACAACATTATTCATAGACTCGACAGCAGTGGCAGTAGCCGGCGGCGGTGGAGGCGGTGGCGGCGCAGGTAGGTCGTCCAACGGTACATCAGGTATTAACACAGGATCAGCAACAGCAAACTCACCGGCAACTTTGGGTGAAGAAGGTAAAGACCACTCGGGTGACGGTGGTGGTGGTGGAGCAGGCGGCGGAGGAGCCGCTGGTGGTAAATCAGGAAACGGTGGATCAGGTGACAACGGAGGCACAGGAGGCTTCTCAGGAACAAACACAACACCAGCAAGTGGAACAGAATCAAATGGATCTGGAGTTACGCCAGGTGGAACATCAGAGGCATTTTATCAATCCGGTGTTGCGGTTGGAGGAACGGCCACTAGTGGTAACGGAGCAGACGGACTTGCAGTAATAGTTTTCAATATTGGAGTGCAGTCAAGCACTAAGATAAGTGGAGTATGGACTGATGTAACAAACATCTATACAAAAGTCTCAGGAGTATGGAGAGAGATCACAGAAGCATACGTGAAGGTATCAGGTACCTGGAGAGCACTTTTCAACTCAGGAATTAGTTTTGTATCAACAGCGGCAGGATTTGGTGATTCATCAGGAAGCTCATCTTCAGGTTCAGGAGGATCTGGTGGTGTTGGAGGCGGTTGTTTCATAGCAGGTACTATGATCTCAATGGCAGACGGATCTTTCAAACCTGTTGAGCAAGTGGACATAGGTGACACAGTATCAGTTGGTGGCAAGGTATTTGCAACAGGTAAATTCTTGATAGACAATCTGTATGATTACAACGGAATCCAAGTATCAGGAACGCACATGGTAAAAGAAGATGGTGCATGGACTAGAGTAGAAGACAGTAGGCTTGGAGTGTCACTAGGTGATGATGAAGTAATTGTGTATGTGTTTGGTAACGTTAATAGAAGAATAATAATCAACGGAACAGAGTTCACAGATTACTTCGAATTAAGTGAACAACAGGAACTTATAAACCACGGCGAAGATATTTTTAGTAATTGGCAGGATCATGATAGACAGATACATGATAAAAATGTTAATATACTGAATGCTTGATAAAAGTTTTTACCACGGACAGCAGGGAGAATGTTTCAGACAGTTGGAAAAACACTGGATGAACATCAAACACGAATTCGATTCACAACCTAACAAAACTTTTTTAGATCCAGAGGACTTCTCAGACAGTGTGAGAGGACTACCAGAGGACTTTGATGACAAGTCAGGTGACTATGTTAACGGACAGTGGCGGGCATTGGGTATACAGTCTGGAGAACACGAAGGTCAAAAGTTTGCTGACTATCCAATACTTTACAGCATACTAAGAAAATTTCCTTACAAGACCAATGTTGCGATAATGACAGTTGGACCAAACACCAAGATCGGCAACCACACAGACAATGAAGGTGGTTGGAGATATCAAATGTGCTTGGACGACGGTGGTGGAGAAAACAGTGGCATGTATGTGATGAACATTGACACCAAAAAACAGGAACTAATGACTTGGAAAACCGGTGAAGCTTATGTGTTCCAACCAGACATACAGTTGCACAATGGATTCAACAATAATCCAGGAGAAAGAACAACCTTGTTAATTGACTTTTTCAAAGAATCAGAGTATACTAAAGATAAGTTTGAAAAATATTACCAGCACTATTCAGAATGTTTTGAAGGGCTGGATAATTTAGTTGATACATATGAGTCTCGAAAGCAAAAAACCTAGAATATTCATTACAGGACATACCAGAGGTATAGGTAAAGCAATATTTGACTTGTACAAAGCAAAAAATTATCATTGCTATGGAGCATCAAAGTCGACTGGGTTAGACATTGATAAGGACTGTGATGTAATAGTTCAACAGATGTTAAACTTTGACAAAATTGTTTTAAATGCCTACGATAAAGACAGTCAACTCCGTATGCTAAAGATGATTGTGGAACGATATCAGGACCAGCCTAAGAAGATTGCAGTCATTACTAGCACGTCTGGAACAAAGGCAGGAATCGACAGCAGTCTGAAACATCAGGAATACAATTGGTATTGTAAAAATAAAAAGGCTTTGATAGAATACATAGAAAAAGTTCAGCAAGATCTCTATGAAAAACCTATACAAATTTTTGACGTGTGCCCAGACACTGTTAAGACTGACATGAGCAAAGGACTTTGGGAAGAATATCCAAAATTACAAGCACAAGATGTTGCGGATTGTGTAGAAATGTGTTTCACCAAACCCTATAATATAAACAAAATAGTGTTACAAAAATATGATAGCTAGACCTTGGGACAGAGATAAAGATTATGACACACTAGTAAAGTGGTGGACAGATTGGGAGTTCGGCACAGTGCCAAAAGAGTGCCTGCCACCATCGGGCATCGTGGTATCTGAAGACGGCAAAGACATATGTGCGGGTGGACTTTACATTGGTGAAGGAACACAATTTGGATTCATGGAATGGATAGTAACAGATAAGTCAGCTGAACCAAAGACAGTGCATAAATGTTTGAAATTGTGTATTGACAGCATAATGACACTGGCAAAGGACCGCGGAATAAAGCTGGTATACACAGCAACCAAGGAACAGGCTCTACACAAAAGGTATCAAAAATACCACGATATGGTTCTTACGGAAAGCAACGTCAAGACTTTCCTACGTGATCTTGATGGGTCATATTCGAAGGATCTAACTTGGATATCTGACGATGAGCAGATAGAATCGCATAATAAATAAGCATAAGGAGTACATTTAAATGGCAACAAAAGAAGAAGTCGCAGATTACATTAATTCAAATTACGGGTCAGCGTGGACCGACGCAGAGCAAACAAAGATTGATCAAATGCTCACGCCGGAACTTGCTACCATTCTTATTAAATTAGTGGGAGATGTTAGTTTTTTGACAGAAGTTAGGGACAACGCATCAAACAATTAATCTATGGCATACAAGATAAACAACACCTTCGGGACCTTGTTGGTCACACTTGCAGACGGCACTATTGACACGTCTACAACTGACCTTACACTTATTGGAAAAGGCTATGCGGGTTTTGGAGAGAAACTAAATGAGAACCTTGTCAAGTTACTAGAGAATTTTAATAATACTACTGCTCCCAATAATAAAATTCAAGGTCAACTTTGGTTTGACCAAGCCAATAAAAGATTAAATGTTTACGACGGAACAAAATTTAAGCCAGCTGGTGGACCAACAAATTCAACAACTGCGCCTACCAATGCAGTATTAGGTGACACGTGGTTTGACACAGCAAACACTCAGCTTTACGTTTACAATGGAACATCATTCACACTTATAGGACCAACAACAGTTGCTGGTTCTGGTGTTACACAGGTTGTTTCAGAGATAGGAGAAGATGACACAGGAGTTAATCAATCATACTTAAAACTAGTTGCCAATGATGCGGTAGTTGGTGTTGTGTCCAATGTGGCATTTACACCTAGCACAACAGAAACCAATGCGGTGGCATTAACAGCGGCGGGATTCTCAACTGTGGCACAAGGTATACAGCTTTCGTCAGCAGTAGCATCTGCAAAATTTAGAGGGACAGCAACAGATTCAGATTCATTAGGTGGAGTGGTAGCGGCAAACTATCTTAGATCTAATGCAAACGACACCACTTCCGGGACACTGGGTATACTAGCAGACGGAACTACATTGACACTTGGTGCTGGATCAGATGTAACTTTCACTATGGCTAGTGACAACTTGACCATTGCTCAGACTACACAAGACAAAGATATAATTTTCACAGTGAATGATGGTGGACAAACTACCACGTTGATAACACTAGATGGTGATACAGGAAGGGTCGAACTGCCATCGGTTGGGGATATTACAATTAAGGGCTCGGCGGTTGTGACAGGTAACCTAGAAGTCAAAGGCACACAGACAATATTAAACACATCAACACTGACGATCGAAGACAACATAATAGAACTGAACAGGAACATATCATCAAACAGTGGTATGCCAAACTATTCAGGTATCAAAGTCAACAGGGGTTCAACATCCACTGCAACAGAACAGGATCTTTTCTGGGTTTGGGATGAAACTTTTGCTGACGACGGCACAACAATACATGGAAACGCAGGCGGTGCCTTCACAGCGTTCAAGTCAGGTGGCGGAGATGACGAACTGTCGGCGCCCACTTTAGTAGATATCAGGGCCAACGTGGTACACGCGACAGCAACGGCGGCTCAGTATGCTGACTTGGCGGAAAGATATGCCGCTGATATGAAGTTAGAAGTGGGTGAAGTTGTGATGTTAGGAGGTTCACAAGAAGTAACGAAGTGTGACAAAGACTTATGTGATGGTGCTTTTGGAGTTGTTTCCGACAGCCCAGCTTTTTTAATGAATGCAGAGGCAGGCAACAACGATACTCATCCTATGATTGCACTGAAAGGACGTGTTTTTGTCAAGATAAAAGGCAAAGGATCAGCAGGTGATCGCATAGTTTCTGCCGGAGATGGCGAGGCAAGGGTGGCCAGCATAGAAGAATGCACAGCTTTTAATACACTGGGCAGGTTAATTAAGCATAAATATAATGAAGAAACAGCACTCACTGAGTGTGTTATAGGAGTAAAATAAGAAAATGGCATATCAAGCAGGTGATACAATTTTAGATGATGAGTACCAAACTTTTGTAGCGAACACATCTTCTCCATTTGGATGGAATCACATAGCGGGAACAGGTTCAGGGAACCTAGGACTTGGGCAAACGCATTTAGTAGAAGTTACACCAGGTTCAACAACAGTTGCGGCATCACAATGGAACGCACTTATGACAGGTATTACTAACATTGCCAATCACACTAACGACAGCATAACGACTAGAACAGCAGTTGCGACTGGAGACACTATCACGATCAAAGCGGCAATAGCGGCTGACCTTGCAACATTGGCAACGTCGGTTCAGGGAGGTTGTGTTAACGCAACGGCAGTTTCCGCAGGATCAGAATTACAGAGTTCAACATCATCAACAAGATACAACGGTTCACACACTGTGGAACACTCGGTTACATTTGCGAGCGGAGACAATCTTAGGTTCTTCTTCAACGCAGGTGGTAAAATCAGAGTCAACCTCACGAGGAACGGAAATGGCGGTTCGGCAAAAACATCAAAAGATGATTCTGTCGATGAATTGATCACTGCGATGGGCAACTTCGACATAGGTGCACAGGTATCTACAAGATCAGGTTCAGGAGAGACACTCTCAACAGATGGTTTTGCGAACGGTGTAGATGATCTAGGAACAAGTTACACTACAATATTCTTGCTTACTCAGTCCAGTGGCACATACACTTCTATGACATTGAAGGGTGAAGCTAAAGTTGACAATGCCACTTACGGGACAGCGGTAAAAGTTACAGTTAAAATGACATTGACTGACGCAGATTCAGGAGACAGTCAATACACAGATGGTAACACAGACGGTGTTGACCAAAACGCAAACTTCATTGGACAGACAGACTTCGCAACCAAGCTGATGCTACCAACGACAGCACAAGGATTGGGTACAGTATACACACTTTCAGCAAGTGCCGAAGTATCAAACACTACTGCGTAGCAATAATTAACTGTATAATACAGTTATGGATATTGGCAATATTAAGAAACATTCAGACCTCAACTTCGAGATAGCTAAGGCTAAGAAGAACGCATTGGAAAGACTGCGTTCAAGACAGCTGATGGCTTACAATGAGAGGCTTTTTCAAGCCGACGCCAACACCATAAATCTAGTAAGCACACTTAAACAACAAAGCAAGGATTTTTATGTGTTAGATGTTAATGACAATCCATGTCATGTTGAGAATCCGGAAGATTTCTTACAGAAACTTATAGAAAGAAACCAAGAGACACTCAACTCGTACCAACAGCTACATCAAGATCTTGCAAACAAGAGAAAATAATGACAACTGGTGTACTGATGTACTGCTTTGACACTCCAAAGTTCAACTATCACAAGCTGGCTGAACGTTGTGTGTCGCAAATCAGGAGATATTTAAAATTAGAAATCACAATAGTGACTAATCTTGAGACATTCAAAAAATTCAAGCCAATGGGCATGATAAACTACAAGCTGGTTGAAAACAAAACTACAAACACAAGACCATACAGGGGAAGAAACGTGCCATGGTACAACAAAGAACGTGCATTGGCCTACGAACATTCGCCTTACGACACAACCATACTGCTGGACTGTGATTATTTCGTATTTTCTTCAACACTCCTTGAATTGGCAAACACACAGTTTGATATGATGTTACATGATCGAGTACATGACCTCACAGGTGAGGACACGATTGAAGGTAGGTACGAAAGCACACTACCGCTGGTGTGGGCGACAGTGACACTGTTTAGGAAAAATAAAAACACCGAAGCAATATTTGCCATGATTAAACACGTGCAAGAAAATTATCCGCATTACAGGAACCTGTACAGAATAGTACATAAAAGTTATAGGAACGATTTTGCCTTTGCGATTGCACTCCATCAACTTAATCTGGGAACTTTTATACCAACACCGATGGCAATGTTGGCAGATAAAGTGGACGTAATTGCTAATGATGACGACGGCATAGTTTTCAAATTCAATCAGTGCGTAAATTTTACGTCAGGTCAGGATGTGCATATAATGGATAAGGAGTGGTGCAATGGATAAGGGATATGTATGGTTCGCATTAAACAATTCAAGTACTGATTACATAGAGCTCAGCAGAGAACTAGCCAGAAGCATAAAGAAATTTAACAAGCACAACAAAGTGTGTGTTATAACAAACAAAAAGGTCGATGAAGAACTGTTTGATTTTGTAAAAGTTTTGCATCAAGATGACAGTGCAGAGCAGGAATGGAAACTTAACAACGAATACAAAGTTTTTAACCTGACGCCTTTCACTCACACAATTAAACTAGAAGCAGACATGTTGTTCACACAGCAAACTGATTGGTGGTGGAACTATCTATGGCAACACAATCAAGTATTTTCATACAAGTGCAGGAATTATAAGGATGAGGTTATTGGAAACAGTTTCTACAGAAAGCTATTTTACAGGAACGGACTGCCTGATGTTTACAGCGGCCTGCACTATTTCAGAAGAAGCAAGAAATCACAACAGTTTTATAAACTTTGCGAAACAATTATCAAGGATTGGAAGACAGTCAAAGAAAATATTTTAATAAATTGCCACGACGAACAACCTACCACTGATGTGGTATATGCTTTATCTAACAAAATACAAGATCCATTACAAACGGATAAGATAGAATATGAGTGGTTTAAATTTATGCACAACAAACAACACATTAACAAAGTAAATCCAATTTATGAAAATGACAACTACTTGTATCCTTTACAAGTCAAAAACAAATTATACATTGGCGGATACACACAGGACAGAATAGTGCATTATCACAACAAAACCCTACCGAAGGAGTTACATGCCAGGATTTTTTGAAGCCGCCGCGGAGGTGTTTGCTAAAACACCCAAACAAAAAAAACACACAGTCACCATAGAGGGAAAGGTGGTAGAGGTCAGCCTGGAGAAGTGCCTTGAAATAAAAAGAACACTAGGAGGCGAGCAGTCGTACATGTTTAAGGATGGACAAATTGTTAGAAGACCAATAAAAAAAATTAAAAGTGAAGCTCCCGTATTGAAAAAAAGTAAGAGTGGGGTTCACTTTCATGAAAGCGATCCTTTTTGGGTAGAAAGAATCGCGGAAGAAGGATACACATGGCAGATACAGTCAGAGTAAGTGATCTAGATTTCGTGTACATCAGTTACATGGAACCAAACAAGGAAGAAAACTGGGCAGACCTAAAGCACAAGGTGCCATGGGCGAAACGTGTGGACGGTGTGAAAGGTTTTGATTCAGCACACAAGGCCGCGGCGGAGAAGGCAGAAACTGATTTCTTTATAAGTGTCGACGGTGACAACATAATTGATCAACAATTTTTATTACAAACACTTGATTGGGGAAAGACAAACAAGAAAGCGGTACACAGATGGAGGGCCAAGAACAACATAAATGGCCTGGTGTACGGTAACGGAGGACTTGTTGGGTGGGACAAGGAGACATGCCTTGAAATGCAAACGCACGAAAATTCTATCACTGATGAAAATCAAATTGATTTTTGTTGGGGAGTGCCTCACGAAAACTTACATAATTGTTATTCGACCACAGTGATCAACGCAACACCGCAACAGGCTTTTGTTGCAGGATACAGGGAAGGTGTAAAAATGAGTACAGAAAAAGGAAAACCTATCACTGCAAAAAATTACAATAAATCTATCTGGAAGAATAATCTCAACATATTGAGTACATGGTGCACAATAGGTGCAGACATTGAAAATGGCAAGTATGCAATGCTGGGTGCCAGGATGGGTTGCTTCTACACTGTGATAGAACCAAGAAATGAATTTTTCCACATCAGAGATCTGGATGGAATGAAAACCTATTTCAACGAGGTCGATCCGGATAACATTGATGAAGAGCTGAGATTATTTGGCAACAGCCTCCGACAGCAGTTGGACATACCAATTGCGGAGTACTGCGAAGAAGATAGTAGGTTCTATAGATTCATTATGCCACAACACAGGAACAAAGGAGTGCAAGATCGTGAGTACCAGTAGTTACAAAACAGATGCCCTCGAGGCCAAGAAGAAACTGCAGGAGGTTTCTCCGACGATGTGCCTGGCCAAGTGGAACCAGACATCACTGCACCTGCCCACTGGGCTGACCAATTCATGCTACCACCCTCCCTTACACAAGATCGACGCAAGGCAACTGGAACGCAATCCATCTGCACTGCACAACACAACAGAAAAACTAGATCAAAGATTCAAGATGCTACAAGGTGAACGTCCCAAAGGATGTTCGTACTGCTGGAAACTGGAGGACACCGGACAGATGTCAGATCGACACTACAGGTCAGTTGAGCCCTGTGCCATGCAGGACTTCGAGCAGATTAGAAAGAATCCAATGACGACAAGTTGGACACCGAGGTATGTGGAAGTTAACTTCAACAACGCTTGTAACTTCAAGTGTAGTTACTGTTCTCCACAATTCTCAACAACGTGGGGCAAGGAGATCGACAGGTATGGCCAATATCCCACATCTCCTCCCCACAACGCACCAGAGCACTTCCAGGGCAGGCGCAGGCCGATACCCCACAGGGAGGACAACCCCTACGTGACAGCGTTCTGGAAATGGTGGCCCACGCTGTACAAGAATCTCAAGCACTTCCGTATGACCGGAGGTGAGCCCATGATGGACAAGAACACGTACAAGGTTTTCCAGTACATAATAGACAATCCCAAGGATGACCTACACCTAAATGTCACAAGCAACATGTGTCCTCCAGACAAGAAACTTAAGGAGAAGTACTTCAACATGGCACAGGAGATATGTATGCAGGAGAAGGTCGAACACATGATGCAGTTCGTAAGCGTGGACGCCTTTGGCAAACGTGCTGAATACATACGTGATGGCCTTGACTTCAACTACATGATGGACAACGTGGAGGAGTTCCTGGATCGCATACCTGTTCGTAACTCAATCACCTTCATTTGCACGTACAACAACCTAAGCATCACCAGCATGGATAAACTGTTACAGAAGATACTGGAACTGAGAACCAAATACTCCAAGACATACCAGAGGGTCTGGTTCGATGTGCCACTGCTGAGACAACCTGCGTGGCAACAGATCACGATGCTACCTGAGAGTTATCAGGCCATACATGAGGACAACATAAAATACATGCAGGAGAACTCCGGAGAGGACAACGGGTTACACATATTCAAGGACTTCGAGATCCAGAAGATGCAGAGGAATCTCGCATACTGGCGCGAAAACGCAGACGCAAGTACGCAAAATAAAAAAAACTTTTACGCTTTCTTTAACGAACACGATCGCAGACGTCTCACAAGGTTCTTGAACACTTTCCCTGAGATGGAGGAATTTTGGCAGGAGTGCATGAACGCATGAACGACTTAGAATTTAAACAGAAGAAGTTGGACACAAAATCCGCAAGTTTTTGTGCGGCCAAGTGGTACAACGCAACTATATGGCTGGGCAGTGGAATGACGACTAGTTGTCACCATCCTCTACCACACAAAATTGATCTGGAAGAAATAAAGAAAAATCCAAGTGCAATACACAACACAAGACAGAAAAAAGAACAACGTAGGCAGATGCAGTGTGGAGACAGACCTGCAGGCTGTGAATACTGTTGGAAGATCGAAGACATTGGTAGAGATGCAATAAGTGACAGGGTGTACAAATCAAAAATTTACACAGATAAAGAATTAGAAGATGCTTACAAATCAGATCACCAAAAAGATTTTAATTTAAGAACCTTGGAAATAGCATTCGATAGGGTGTGTCAGTTCGCCTGCACATACTGTAATCCTGCTTTCAGTTCAACGTGGGCAAACAATATAAAGAGGCAAGGACCATACACAGGCATGACCACGGACGGTCGTAATCATTTTACCCATGCACACGACAGTGCTGAGCCTTATAAAAAGGATGAAATAAATCCGTATGTGGAGGCCTTTTACAAATGGTGGGAAACAGATCTACACAAGAGTTTGGACGAACTTAGGATCACTGGTGGTGAGCCAATGATGTCACCCAACCTATGGAGACTGTTGGACTGGATAGAGACACAGGGAGACAAGATGAAGCCAGGTATGCGAATTGCTATTAACTCGAACCTAGGTGCCAAACCTGAAATAATAAACAAGTTCAAAGATAAATTGAAAGATTTCGAACACTTTCATTTGTATACTAGTTGTGAAGCCACTTTCAAGCAGGCAGAATACATCCGAGACGGCCTAAACTATCCCGAATGGCACAGTAACCTGTTGCACATGATGGCTGACAAGGTTCCATCTGAGATCCATAACATGTGCACCATAAATGCACTGTGTTTGGAATCATTGCCTGAGTTCCTTGAAAAGATCATATGGTTTAAAACTGCAAGTGCAGTGTATGGCCCAACAATAAATTACACGCTCAATATCCTAAGATTTCCAAGTTTCCAGTCACCCCTTGTACTGCCGGATGATTTAAGAAATAAATTCAAGGGCGACTTGGTAAAATTTTTAAATAACAATGAAAAGTTTTTAGAACAGATGGAGGTCAATCACACCCAAAGGCTTATTGACTATCTGGATGTTGTGAAGACACCACACGCAGGAGCCGCCGAGCAGAGCAAACTGCAAAAAGATTTTAAGGCATTTTACAGCCAATACGACAATCGAACAGGAAAGGACTTTGAAAAGACTTTCCCAATAATAGGAGAATGGTACCGTGGCATATGATTATGGCGCTAAGGAGCCTGAGAAACTTAAGATAAAGGACATGACTCCGAAACAAAAGGAGTTATTGATTGACAGTGACACTTTCTGTATGATGCCGTGGTTGCACATACACGCCTTTCCTGATGGCAGAGCATATCCTTGTTGTTTTGCATTAGACAAATATCCTGTTGGTGATTTGAATAAAAATTCAATGGCAGAAGTTTTCAACAACGATACAATGAAAGGCATAAGAAGGAACATGTTGAATAACAAGCCAAGCAAACATTGTTCTAAATGTTATGATCAAGAGAAGTCCGGCTTCTTTAGTCTTCGGTTAAGTTCAAACAAACACTTTGGGCATAACATAGGCATGGTGGACAACACACAGCCTGATGGTGAATCGGATTTTGTGATCAAGTATTGGGACATACGTTTCAGTAACCTTTGCAACCTTGCATGTAGGAGTTGTGGCACATGGTTCAGTTCTAATTGGTACGAGGACCATAAAAAACTTACAGGTGCCCCTCCCAATCATGCAAAGGTCATGAAAGTTGGTAGGAGCAGTGATGACATATGGAACCAAATGCTAGAGCAGTTTGATCATGTTGAACAATTCTATTTCGCGGGCGGCGAGCCTATTATTATGGAAGAACACTACAGGATTTTGAAAGAGTTAGACAAAAGAAAAATGTACCATGTGAGATTGATATACAACACCAATTTCACTAGAACAAAGTTTAAAGATATAGATGTATTAGAATTATGGAATAAATTTGATTCAGTGTCAATTGGAGCCAGTCTCGATGCGGAAGGTGCCAGAGGTGAGTTAATGCGTAAAGGCACAAAATGGGACGATGTCGTTGCCAACAGAAAGAGAATGTTAGAAGTTTGCCCACAGGTTGATTTTTATATCAGTTCCACAGTTGGACTGATCAATGCATTACACATACCAGATTTTCATAGGAACTGGGTTGAACAAGGATTATTGAAACCGCAGGATTTCAACTTTAATCTATTACAATATCCTTATCCGCAGAGGATCGATCTTTTGCCAGAATCTTACAAGGAAAAAGTAAAAGAAAAATATGAGAAACATCTAGAATGGTTACGTCCATTAGATAGTTTGACAAGGGCAACCAAAGGCTATGAGTCTGGCCTAGATTACATGATGAGGCGTGACAACTCAAAAGATTTAGGGCAATTTAAAGATTCAATGAAAAAACTAGACGTTATTCGTGCTGAAAACATGCTAGAAGTATTTCCAGAATTAAAGGAGTTATATGAAACACAGGAGGCCTAAAAATTTTGGAGATAAATGTGCGTTGTGGTTCACTATGCGTTTGCGTTGGTTCGCTGATACTTTCTTCGCCAAGCGTTACGGACATAGGGCGGTTGTCTTAGAAACTGTTGCAGGCGTGCCTGGCATGGTCGCAGGCATGTGGAATCATTTACGTAGCCTGAGAAAAATGAAACCAGATGACAGAGGTTGGATCAAAACACTTCTAGAAGAGGCCGAGAATGAGCGTATGCATCTCATGATTTTTATTGAAATTGCAAAACCAAATTGGTTGGAAAGATGGATGATTATCACAGCACAGTTTTTGTTCTGGCACTTCTATATGTTTCTTTACATATTTTTTCCTAAGGTCGCACACAGGATGGTTGGATATTTCGAGGAACAAGCAGTTATAAGTTATACCTCATACTTGAAAGCAATAGAACTCGGAAAAATTGATAACATACCAGCGCCAAACATAGCAATAAAATACTATGGCTTGTCAGCAGATGCGAGGTTGAAAGATGTTGTTATCGCAGTCAGAGAGGATGAAAAGGGTCATTCAAAAGTAAATCACGAAATGGCCGATACACTGGAGATAGAAAATGGCAGATAGGTTTCCAACAGCGGATGAGAGATGGCCAAGAAATGGCATTGTATCTAAGATGGACAGAAGGATCAAACCAAAGGATGGAAACAAAACGTTTTGTATGGCGCCTTGGACACACACATACCTTTCCCCACAGACAGAAAGGCGTATGTGTTGTGCTTCTCGTGAGCCGGCACAGAGTTTCAAACAATACATAGACACAGGTAATGATGCCAAAGAATACAAACCATCAACACTGAAAGAGCACTGGAATTCGGATCATATGAAATCTGTCAGACTACGTATGATGGCAGGAGAAGCACTGCCGGAGTGTGAAGTATGTGACCATAAACTTTTAAACACAGATGTGTATAGATCATATTGGAACAAATTATTTGCAGATAGGATAGACGAAGCATTTGCTAAAACAGACCATACGGGTGCCACCACAATGCAAACTATAAGTTTTGATTATAGATTTAATAATTTGTGTAATTTCAAATGTAGAATGTGTGGTGACATGTTAAGTTCGAGTTGGGAGGCAGAATCAAGGAAATATAAAACTTGGAAAAAAGAAGACTCTCCCTGGATGGCATCACCTTTACGTGAGCAAATAAAAACATTTCAAGACAAGCAGGTAGTACAGGAGTTTGTTGATTCAATTGAAACCAAACAAATTAGGGAAATTTACTGGTGTGGCGGAGAGCCACTAATGTGGGATATGCATTGGAAAGCAATGGAGCGAATCATTGAACTGGGATTTTCTGAAGAAGTTTATGTTAGATACAACACAAATCTGAGTCGGACATCGTTTAGAAATTCAAATCTTTTTGATCTATTAAAATATTTCAATGACTGGCAAGTGTGTGCATCCATGGATGGTACTGGTGAAGTAGCAGAATATATCAGAGATGGTTTAGATTACACACAATGGTTACGTAATTTTAAAGAAGGACTGTCAGCGGCAACCAATCCAAGACAGATGAGGTTAGACTATACAATTACCATGCCTGGGTTGCTAGAACTTAAAAATATGTTTGATCTTAGCCAAGAATTAAACACCGAAGTATTAACAAAAGTTATGTTCACTTTTAGCAACGACGAAATATTAAGTCCATTAGCACTACCGAAGGATCTGTTGCACCAAATTATAAATGAAGCGTTGGAATACATGGAACCGCGTGCCACAGGTAAACAAAAAGCCTTAATGGATGTTATCAAAAATTTAAAAACAAGAGAAACTTTCACACCAACGCCGCGTGGCAAGTTAAGGCAATTATATCTTGACAAGATCAGGAAACAGGATATTACAAAAATTTTGAAAAAAGATAAAAGGATATTAGACTGGTGGAAAAGTATATAAAATCAAACTTATGTCCATTACCGTGGACACATTTAGAAGTTGATGTTAATGGTGGTGCATCGCCTTGCTGTCTGTATAAGGGCAGTGTTCCTGGTGTTAAGGTGTATGAACAGAGTTTACAATCCATACAGAAATCGGAATACATGGAAAACTTAAGGTCAAAATTTAAAAATGGTGAAAGACCTGACGGATGCCAGAGCTGTTGGCAGGAAGAGGACGCAGGAAAGACTTCCAAGAGGCAAAATAGTATATACAAAATGAAACAAAGTCTGCAAAACTGGACCCCTTCTAACAAGCCAACTTTAAAATTTATAGACTTCAAATTAGGAAACGTTTGCAATTTGAAATGCAGGATATGTGGATCGTGGAGTTCCTCAAAATGGGCACAGGAAGAAATAGATTATGAAAAGGCAGTTGGTGGGGATAATCTAGTGGCAAAAAGACAGTTGAAAGAGGGAGGATGGCCAAAACGTAACCCACAATTTTTTGAGGAGTTGCAGGATGATCTTAAACATGTTGAATACTTTGAATTTACCGGTGGTGAACCGTTCATGATAAAGGATCACTTTAAAATACTAAGGCACTGTGTAGAAAAGGGATATGCAAAGAACATAGACATACACTACAACACCAACGGCACACAGTTGCCGCCACAGGATATATTTGATTTATGGAGTCATTTCAAACATGTAGAAATAGCTTTCAGCATAGACGACGTGGGAGAGCCTTTCGAATATCAGAGACATCCAGCAAATTGGCGAGAAGTAAATGAAAATCTTGTTAAGTTCAAGGAACGTGTAACACCAAACATGGACTTTCAGATATGTTCTACTGTGTCAATATTCAACGTTTTCAACTGGGCTAAAATTTCACTATGGGTCAAACAGTTTCAACCAAAGTTCTTTTATGTGAATACCTGTTTTGATCCAGATGTTTTCAATGTGCAGACCCTTCCACAGCAGGTAAAGGACATAGTAACCGACAGATACAGTATGCTTAAGGACTACCAGCCTAGCATAAGATTTATGAACGCGGCAGACAGAGACTCGCCTGAAATACGCGAACAGCGAAAAGCAAGGATCCTAAGAACCGACAGATACAGGAAAGAAAATTTTGGAGAAGTTTTCCCACTTTTAAATAAGGTTTTACAGATATATGACTAAGAAATTTATAGCAGGTGGTTGCAGTTTCACATTTGGACATGAGTTAAGTGACGATCAGGAAGGCAAAGTTCCAAGTAAAAAAACGTGGGCCTATGGTTTGATGCCCACAGGTCACGAATATGTATGCACGGCACGTCCTGGATCCGGTAACTCGGGAATAGCACGTAGAGTTTTCAATGCAGTGGCAAATAACTCAGATGTAAAGATTGTTGTCGTGATGTGGAGTTTTCTGTCAAGATACGATTGGGCAATGCCGCGCCATAGAGATTTGGAGAATACCCGTTGGGCATCGATATCTCCATGGGATACCACCATGTCTAGTACTGAAAGACATCAAGCACTGAAAGGATCGGAGATCCAGCAAGAACAGTGGAAAAAGAGGCAGGAACTTCACATCAATACCGGAGTAAAACCTTTTGCTGAAAGCATATACAGATATGGTGCAAATCAGTACCATGAAACGTATCTTAGTTGGAAAAGCATCATTTGGTTACAAAATATATTAGAAAAGAAGGAAATTCCATTCATGTTTACTCTCGCAGACAACAGCTTATTTTATAATGAATTGCATCACCACAAAGATCAAGATCCATTCATGAACGCTTTATACAAGGAGATAGATTTTACCAAATGGTTTTCCTTCGGTGATCGTATGATGGGATTCAACCAATGGGCAAGTCTAAACGAGTATGAATATGCCACAACACATCCACTAGACAAAGCACACGAAGATGCTATAATGTTAATGAAGCAAACATTTAATAAACTTACAGGAGGAGCCTAATGTTAGACTGGATAAAGAAAATATTCAACAAGATCAAGCAGGAAATAGCTTACCGAAAAAGATTGAAAGAACTAAAGAAAAAAGACCCATTTATATACAAGTAAAATATGGAACAAATAAAAGAACGTATCAGAAAGGCGTTTGAGAAATCACCAAAGTATGAATTGGTAGAGATGCCTTACATCGATTGCGCCGAAGATCCGGTAAGACCGGAACTGGACCTTACATTCAGAAGATCATATGGTAGAAAAATATTTGGCATCAAAGATAGCGAAGGGGATACCGCCGCAATCATGTGTTTTGCTTTTACAAATAAAGTTCCAAAAACTGTTGAAGAAATGGATGCATTAAGCAAGGATGCCGCCATGTCAGGTGTACAGGGTGACATTGCCATTGCATACACTGTATGGGCCAGGAAGAAAGGCGGTGGTAGAGCGATAGTCAATGAGGTGTACAAAATGATAAAAGAGTCCAATCACTTGAATAGGCTTGTTACTTTAAGTCCATTAACAGATATGGCCAGAAACTTTCATCTAAAAAACGGAGCAAAAGAACTACAGGTAAATGACACCACACAGAATTTTGAGTATGACATCGAGTTGGAGGACTGGGAGAAATACTTAGAAAGAGCCAAGGGTTGGTTCAAAATTAAATGACCTGGTGGAACTGGTACTGCTATGATTGTAAATGGCGAGGGGTGGCACAGGAACTGGCCGAAGATTTTGACACGGAAGAAGGCTGGGTGTGTCCAAAGTGTAAAAGTATACAAATAGAGGACATGGGTTGGCACAAGGAGGAAAATGAAAATACTGGGGATTAATTGTATGAATCATGACGCCGCCATGGCGGTCGTTGATTACAGTTCAGGTGTTGGCGAAGTGTTATGGGCCGCACACGCAGAACGTTACTCCAAAGTGAAGAATGATCATTATCTAAATCAAGCCATAGTGGACGAGGCAAAATCATTTGGACCATTTGACAAAGTTGTGTATTACGAAAAACCTTGGTTAAAGAAAACACGACAACTGTATGCAGGACAATGGTCAGATGCTTTCAGTTACACGGAGATGCCACAATGGCATTTGGATCACTTTAACATAAAAATAGATGAGTATGTGAAACATCATGACTCTCACGCCGCGGCAGGATACTTCACATCTCCTTTCAGAGAAGCAACAATACTTACAGTGGACGCAATTGGTGAGTGGGACACGGTATCAATAAGCACAGGCGAAAAGATATGGATTGAGAAAAAAGAAACAATAAGATATCCACACAGCATAGGAATACTTTACAGTGCATTTACACAACGTTGTGGATTAAAACCCGCCGAAGAAGAATATATCCTAATGGGCATGGCCGCTTACGGAGAGCCCAAATATAAAGAAGACATATACAACGACTTCGTGCATCAATCTCCATTCAAACTTAAACAGAATCTACACAGAGGACTTGGAGATTGGCACCCGGAAGCAGATCCAATGGACATTGCCGCAAGTATACAATCGGTGACAGAAGAATGCCTAGCAGGTTTATGGAAACGTGCCAGCAAGTACGGATCACGTAATTTAGTGTATGCTGGTGGAGTAGCACTCAACTGTGCGGCTAATAAAGTTTTAGCTAATCTTGGACTCTTTGACAACATTTGGATTATACCAAATCCTGGAGATGCAGGATCAAGTTTGGGTTGCATAGCGGCAAATGAGAAATCATTTATAAATTGGAAGAGTCCTTTTTTAGGACACAACATAGAAGGTGAGTATCCTGTTGATGCAATAATAAAAGAATTGAAAGAAAACAAGATGGTTGGAGTTGCGAATGGCAGAGCTGAGTTTGGACCAAGGGCACTTGGTAATAGATCACTATTGGCAGACCCAAGGGGTGAGGATATCAAGGATTTGGTAAATGCAATCAAGAAGAGACAGAAGTTCAGACCATTCGCTCCGGCCATATTAGAGGAGGATGTTCATGAGTATTTTGACCTACCTACCGGCGTTAAAAACACCCCTTATATGCAATATACAGCGGCGTACACGCATGGTAAAGACTGTCCTGCCATAATACACTATGATAACACTAGTCGCGTACAAACCGTGCGTAAAAGCGATAACGAAGGGTTTTATGAACTGCTGAAAGCATGGAAGAAAGAGACCGGTTGTCCCATACTTTTGAACACCAGTTTGAACATAAAGGGTATGCCCATGGTAAATGACACCAAAGATGGTAAAGACTGGACAGCCAAATATGGAGTTAAAGTTTTATAATGAAGTGTGTTGAAACAGGAAAAGGTTACCGGATATTTCGAGATTTTATTTTAGGAATTTTTCCGTATTACATTTTAGAAGACACAAGACAGGCCCAATACAAAGGTGGTGTGTGGAAAGACGCTAAAATTACAGACTGTTATTTCAAAACACTCACACAGGTAAGGAAAATGATTTCAGGATGAAAAAGATACTAGTCACAGGCGGCAAAGGTTTCATAGGATCAAAGATAGTTGAGATGTTATCAAAAGATTACAAGGTCACAGTGGTGGACAATCACGACACTTATGGAATAATGACTAAAGTTGAATTGGAAAAATTATACAAGTGGCGAACAAGGAACTGGAATGCAAAAAATGTCCAAGTTATAAATGGTGACATTTTGGATAGATTGACTTGCCTCCAAGCATTTTCGCACAGGCCTAACATTGTGATACATTTAGCAACATATCCAAGGGCAAAGATAGTTGACAATGATCCTATTCTAGGAATCCCCAAAGTGATTGGCACAACGACGAATTTACTGTGGCATGCGGAAAAGTTCGAAGTAGAAAAGTTCGTGTATGTAAGTAGTTCCATGGTATATGGAGATTTCAAAGATGGTATGAAAGAAGATGGCAAGACAAAACCAAAAAACATATACGGTGAGGCAAAATTGACAGGTGAGAGAATGGTAAAGTTGTTCTCCAAGAGAGATGGACTGAATTACAATATTGTTCGACCAAGCGGAGTGTATGGACCAGGAGACATGCCTGACAGGGTGGTATCGAAGTTTTTTCAACAAGCAATGAACAATGATGATATCACATTACACAATGGTGAAAACAAAGTTGATTTTACATACAGACAAGACGCCGCACGTGGGATCATTTTGGCGGCTTTGTCACCTGTTGCAAATGTAAGTTTCAACATCACAGCAGGAAAGGCAACCAGCCTAAGAACACTGGCTGAAAAGATTATAAAACTGACCAACAGTGAATCTGATATACAGGACATAGGCAACCACGAACTATACCCAATGCGTGGTACATTAGACATAAGCAGAGCAAAAGATCTCTTAAATTACGAACCACAGTTTACTCTGGATCAAGGATTACAAAGTTATTATGACTGGCTACAAAATAAAATTTAACGGCATCGACAGACTTTACGACGCCTTTTCATGGAGGCTAACAAGGAGGGCTAAAGCAGTCTGGAACACAGGGCAAGTCCTACAAGGCAATTATCTTAAAGAGTTGGAAACCGAAGTAGCAAAAACATACAACAGAAAATATGCGGTTGGTGTAGGAAGTGCGACGGACGGTTTATATTTTGCCATGAAGGCAATCGGTCTAGACAAAGATAGTACAATCATGTGTCCTGTGCTGAGTTACATAGCTACCTCCGGAGCAATTAAAAGGTTGGGTGCAAAGATTCAATTTGTAGATACCGACAACATGGGTTTGCTCGGTGACATAAATTACAAAGAGAAACCAGATGCAGTGCTGTATGTAAACCTTTTTGGAAATTGTATAGATTATGACAGAGTGAAATCATACTGCGTGAACAACAATATTCCTCTGATAGAAGATGCGGCGCAGTCACAAGGAGCGGCACACAAAAACATTCCGTCGGGTGCCATGGGTGATATCAGTGTGTTCAGTTTCGATCCTATGAAGAACATGCCAAGTTTTGGTGGTGGTGGAATGGTGCTAACAGACAATGAACAACAATACAAACAGATACGTGCATTAAGAAAGAATGGAATGTATAACAGTATGTTAGCAGACGACCATGCAAATCAACTTTTATTGATACTTAAGAAATTTAAAAAATTACAAAAAATGAGAAAAGCGATATACAAAAGGTACAAAGAAAATTTACCCGATGCAAATTTTTTGATAGATGAGAAAGGAAAACCTAGTTTTCATAAGTTGGTAATGATGGCCAAAAACAGAGATGCCTTACAAAAGCATCTGGCCGACGCAGGAATAGAGACAAAAATACATTATAGGCAAATACTCAATGAAGAATATGCTGGCTTGTACACTTATCCATACGCAGATAATATTTGTAAAAATGCAATAAGTCTGCCAATATATCCTTATCTTAAAATGCAAGAAGTAGACTACATCTGCAACGCCATAAAGGAATTCTATGTTCGATAGTGTACAGGTGAGATTCAAAGACGTTCCTCATAACGAATCACCATTTACAAACACACGAGTGGTTCCTTTCGTTGACAGTTACTTCAACTTATTAAAGCAAGTGGTTAGCGAAATCAAAACAGAATATTTTTGGTTCTTTGCAAACTTCACTAACATTGCACCTGTAGATTTTCTAGACTTCATACCAGAACAACATCAAAAAGATCAGATACATGTTTGGTACACCACACATCCTAAGGGTGGGTTGAACAAGGAAGGCAACGTGATGTTGATACCTACAAGAAAATTCAAAGAGCAGATGAATCAGTTGAAGTTTCTCAGAGATTTCAAGGAGATCAACTATCACGCACATGCGACATTATTCCAACAACCTATTGGCGTAACAGACTTCGAACTTAAAGATCCTTTGACAGCATACAAGAGCAATCCAGTGTTTTACAAATGGATGATTAATAACAAATGTAAAGTAGAAAAGCCTAATTTTTATCCTAGCTTCTGGGAGGATGAAAAGATGTATACATGGGGCAAGACTAAGGACATAATGCTGGTGCCTGGCAACAGAGATATTAAACAGTTCTATGACATAGAAAGGTGTGTTCATTTTGATCTGGATTATGAAACAGCACAGATGGACATTGTGTTTTTATCCTATGATGAACCCAGTGCAGAAAAATATTGGAAAGTTTTAAAAGACAAATATCCTAGGTCAAAAAGAGTGCAAGGCGTCAAAGGCAGAACAGAGGCCTACCATGCCGCGGCAAGGATGAGTGAAACAGATTACTTTTTTGCAGTGTTTCCTACAATAGAACTAGACGATGGTTTTGATTTCTCGTTTCAGCCTGATAGGATGAAAAACGCCTGTCATTACATATTCCATTGCAAAAATCCTGTCAATGGTTTGGAGTATGGTCACAGATCGATTATACTTTACAACAAATGGTTATGCTTATCAACAATACATCCTAGTTTAGATTTCACACTCTCACAGCCACACACTGTGGTACCAAAGTTGTGTGGAACTAGTCACTTCAATCAAACACCGGAGATAAGTTGGCGTGTGGCATTCAGAGAAGTGATTAAGTTATGTGAGATGAAACCCACCGTTGAATCGAGGTACAGACTCAAAAAGTGGTGTGAACCAGGCAAGGGTCAGTACTCGCAATTTGTGCAGAAAGGCGCTCTGGATGCTGTGGAATATTATGAGAAACACAAAGACAATAAGAGAGCTTTGATGGAATCTTATGAGTTGGATTGGTTGAAAGAAAAATTCAATTCTAGTTCAGAAGAAGAATTTGCCTGGTACGGTAGTTAAATTTATTTTTTAAATGCTTTATCCATTACTAAAGAAGTTCGTTTCTCCATGTCCTTCTTCAATCTCGGAATATTAAACTTCAAATCCACGTTCTTAATTTTTTTATAGTGCTGTTCAAGGGTCTGCACTAGGAACCTTGCAATACTGTTTTGATTCCTTGTTTTAAGTTCTTTATCGATGTTGTAGTGTATAGTGACGTTGTTTTTTAGTATGATGTTAACATACTTGAGATACTTGACCGGCATGTTTTGGAATTGTATACCTTCCAAAACTTCCGGCCATTCGTTGACAAAGTCTTTTGTCAACTGTACCCATGTGCTATTTTTTGGCGGTTGTTTTCTTCGCATCGGCTTTCTTAGTTGTTTCAGCCGGTGCATCTGGGTCTTGTGATAATTCTGAAACCTTAACACCTTTTTCCTTAGCAACCATTTCGTTCAACTTGTTTAGAAGTATTCTTCCTTCTGGTGTGTTACCATAGGTTACCATGATTTGGTTAGTCTTGAACTTCTTAATATAGTTGTCGTTGTGTAACATAGCTAACATGTTCGTCCCGTCTGGGAACGTCTGTCTGCCGGCGTAGTCTGCGAATTCTTCAGCCTGCTGTCCGCCATCAGATTCTACAGCCTTCATCAAAGAGTTGTGGTACAAGTCTGGTAAGAACTTTGTTCCTACAACAAGACAGTTGTTTGGTTCGTCAGGCACAGTTCTGTACATGATTACAACCTTTGCTCCACCATCCACAAGTTCACCTACATGTTTGAAGTGCCTTCTTGGACCTGTCTGGCCATCACCTGCCTGGCCTGTGTTATCGCCCATAGGCATAGCTTGGTTATTAACGTTCATTAAGTTTGCCATTTTATTTCTCCTTTGGAGCTTCCACTGTTGGTGCGGCTCCTGGTTTGCTTTCTGCTGGTGCCACTTTTGCTAAAAATGCAGACAGTTTGTTGTACAGTGTACCTACGCCTGCCATCTCACCGGCTCTGAAAGAACCCCTTGCAGATGCAACATCAATTATTGACTGCAATCCTTTCAAATCTCCTATAGACAATGCTGTAGGGTCTGCTTGTGGTTGTGCTTGGTCACCTGCTGGTGCAGTTGATTGGGCCGTCGCCGTATCTTTTGCTTCAACAGATTCCTTTTTCTTTATATCTTCTTTTGCCATTTAATTTTCTCCTAATTGCAATTGGTATTAATATACGTATATTATACTAAAATTAATTATGTATTGCAACGGTTAGTTTTGATTTATCTGAGCTTTTCCAGACAGTGCAAACAAGGTAAGGTCTCCTGGTTCTTCAAAACCAATTACCGTGCATGATCTTGATTGGTCACCTTCAAACTTAACATCTTTGGTAATAGAATATCTTCCATGACAATTCTCGTATATCCATTTACGCATTTTTTCTATGTCAGCTTCGTGAGCTTTTACCACAGTGTTCACAAAGTGAGGTGGTAAAATATCTAATTCTCTTTTGAAAAAATTTTTTGGATTAATCCTCATATTGAACTGTCATGCCCCATGGTGCTTCAATATTTCTTTCGTATGGATTGTTAATTAAGAATATAGTATCACAGTAATTTTCATCACCCCACGTGTTAAAAGGCCAACCATCGGTGAACATAACAAACTTCTTAGGTTCAATACCTTCTTTTTTCATGTAGTCCCAGTTGCATTCAAACTCTGTACCTCCACCTGAACCTAATTTGTAATCTAATAATTCATCTGCGTTGTCTGGCGTGAACACTTTTGGATTGAAAACTTCTGTGTCAAAACTCCATAGATGTATTCTGTAATCTTTGTATTGATCCATTATATTTTTAACTTCTGTCAAAAACTCTCTGCATTGTTCATCACTGATACTGCCACTAGCATCTAAGGCAAGACAAATATCAATCATTTCGTCATTGTTCTGTCCTGGCAGTATAGCAGATGTGTGCCATGATTTCCTACTTGGTCTCATCCAAGTGTAGTCAGACTTAATCGTACTCATTATCTGTTGCTGAAGTATTTCTCTCCAGTCCATCTTAGGCTCAGTGAGGTCCTTGACCAGTCTCTGTAAGGCACCTGGAAGATTACTAGCACCTGTTGACTGTGCCGCACTCACCATTGCTTCTTTTACTTCATCTCTGATTTTCTTTAATTCTGCTTTTGTGTATACAGGCTTTCCACTCTTGCTACCTTTTTTGTTGCCGTCCTTTCCTTCACCTGCACCATCGCCCTTGCCCCACTCCTGGTGATCATCCATTAGTTCACCCATCTTCTCCAACATTTTCTTGCCGTTCTTCTTTGCCTGCTTGAAAAGATCATCATATATTCTCTCTGACGCCCAGTCCTTGTACTTGTCATCCTGGAAGCCTTTGTTCTCACCTTTCTTGCCTTTGGGCATCTCACCTATGTTTGAATCTTTCAGTATCTGGTTCACGGCATAGTCCGCCGCTATGTTCCAAAGCATCGGATCTCTGTCACCGATTCTAACAAGCATATGTTCGAATACATTGTGTAGTACTTCATGACCAAATAAAAACTCTGCCTCTTTGGGTGTCAGTGAATCTATGAACTTGGTGTTGTAGAAGAAGTGTCTACCATCTGTGCCGGCAGTGGGACACCAGTCATCTGCGTTCACAAGTTTCAATCTAGTTGCAAGGTTGCCAAAGAAAGGATGTTTCAATAACAAGGCAATCCTTGCTGTCACTAGTTTGTCAATTATTTTTTGTTCTCGATAATCCACTATTTAGACTCCATAGCAGTAATGACATACTTGCCAAACTTCTTATGGAACCTATCAAATGATTTCAACTTGCTAGGATCAAACGGAAGTTTGTAGTTTGTAAGTGCAATCTTGGCACCCATCACTACCAGTTCAGTTTCAAAGTTGTCCATCATGTAATTAAAGAACCTATCAGCCATCTCGTTCCATTTTTTGTCTTTCTTCTCGTGTGCCTGTTGTAATTCATAGCACAACGATACAGTTAAGGAATACATTGCTGATATTTCTTTTGTCTTAAGGTCTTTGACCTTACCGCTCAATATGTCAGATGGGTTTGGAAGTTGACCGCTAATTTTACGATGATTCATAAACTTAACGGCCAATCCCTCTCCTACGCAACCTGCTACGAGGTCAGTGAGCTGCATGTATGTGTTGGTTGGTTGCCCACTGTAACCAGTCTTCGAAGTCCACTCTCAATTCAATGTGGACAAATCTGTTTGCCAACGGAGCAGGCATTCTATAAGTGACCCCTTTGTCTGAGTCTCTGTTACCTGCCGCTACGATCGAAACGCCTTCTGGTAGGTGATACTGTCCTACTCTTCTGTTTAATATAAGTTGATAAGCCGCCGCCTGTACTGCCGGAGCCGCCGAGTTCAACTCGTCTAAGAATACTATTGCATTAGACTTGGGATCTGTTGGCAGTTCTGCCGGACTTGCCCATACCATGTTGTTTTCCGCTGAATTATAGTAAGGTATACCTTTTATGTCAGTAGGTTCCCACAAAGGAAGTCTTATATCAATAACCTGTCTTCCTTCTGAATCTGCAATTTGTTTTACAATATCGGATTTTCCAATACCTGGCGCACCCCACATCATGATTGGTCTCTGTAATTGAATACAATGTGTCAGTGCTGATTTGGCCTCGTTTGGTGTCACAGTACGGTTTTGTGATCCTACTGCGGCTTCTTTGTTTTTTGCTCTTGGCATTTTGTACACTCCTGTTTAAAATGTTTATAATACCATTATAGCAGAATTATGTTTTGCGTCAACCTGGTAATTTTGGCTAAAAAGTCGCTATTTTACTGGTCTTTTTGCTCGTCGGCCTTGCTAATAGCACGTGCAAGTCCGTATTTTGTGATATCTCCAGCAAATAACATCAATTGTAATGCCATTTTTTCCATGGTCACTATGATCTTGGATTTATCCACGTAGTATGGACAGTCAACAAATTCATCCAACCATAGGTATGTTAGGGGAGAGAATATAATTTTATTAGGGAACTTGATAGTATAGGTTTTGATATCCAAAGATTCAATCCATTCAAACCCCAATTTGGTTAACCTTAAACTTCTAGACTCGTAGTTTTCCCTAACATTCTGCCACCATGTAAAGTAGGCGGTCTTGACACTTTCATCATGTAACGGTTGTTCCTTGAGCATCAGGAAGGTACGGGTGTATGCAGTCTTGCGATCCATACACTTAATTATCTGCTAAATTTCTCGCCTGATTTTAAAAGATACACACCAAACTTGTCGGTGTTGTGCTGAGCATTCAATTTTTTTGCCAAGTTTTCTGCGTGTCCGGGGTTGGAGAATGACACTTTCTTGTACTTCGGACCAGGGTAGTTGGCCACCAAACTGGAACTCTTTAGGTTAATAGGTTTGCCATCGTAGAATACCGCCCATATGCCTTCTGCCGCAAGGACTTCGTCCAATTTGAACGTTGTCTTATTGGAGCTCTGGAGTATTACTGTAGGCTTCGGTCTGCTCATAGTTTTATAGTTGTATTTACCAAAAAACGTATGAGTGGCTATTCGGTCGACAGCCAGTGTTCGTGGACAGTGTTTGCCCATTCGAGATCTTGTATTTCAAAATGCTTTCTTACGTCATCAACGAAGTGTTTTTTGAACACGTTTTTTATGTCAAATCTTTTTTTGAAAACATGGAAATCTTGCCACAATTCTATGTCGTGTTTGTAATCTTTTATTCTGTTATTGTAGTCTGAATTCAAATCATCTACCACATGTTTAACAGAATGTTCAGGATTTTTACTCCAAAATCTCCGCGAAAAAGTTTCCAACATTTCAACGTCGGAACAGTACAACTGAATCACGTTGTCCTCGATTGTTTTGCAGTAGTCTGTGTCGTGACTTAGAGTGTAGCCCTGTGTGTTTCTGAAATAGTTGTCCTTTTGTTGCATAGAAAAATTGTAAAATTTCTTCATGACCCACCTGTCGTCTTTTTGTTTAAGTGGATAAACACTTTTTACATAACTTTTATCCAGCATAGATAAAATCAAGTCACCACACATTCCACCTCTAAATAAAATTACTCTATGCATTTGAAAAAATATTTTATGTTTCCGTTTGTAGTGTCAGGATTTTCATTGCCATCACCCTTTGCAAAATCCATTGTTGATTGAATACATTTGAATCCTAATTTTTCTATCTCCTTAGCCACGTTGATAAAAAAATGATAGTGATTTTCTTTGAGTCTGTTCCACGGTGTGAACTGTGTGTCTCGCAGTGAATAAAAAAATAAGCAATTTTTGGCCATGGCCTTTTTATAATGTTCAATGTGCCTACACAGACCTTTCACATCACACCACATATCTGAACGATTATTGCACACTATGAAGTTATTAAACTTTTTAGGAAACAGAGTCATCAACTCTTCACGTTGCTTAACAATGACAGCTTTTTTATAAAAAGTTTTTACTATTTCATCTTTTTCAATTACAACAAGATTAGGAATACAATCTTCGAGATAGTATCCTGCACTACCAAATATTGCCGTGTGTCCCGGTTGCAAATTTTCTAAAATAAAATTATCATAATCAGTAATAAAGACAGTGCTTTTTGACTTACGTGATTTAAGCCAAAGTTCATGCTTTACTTTGCCTGTTCTATATTTTAAATAGGCAATTTTTTTATCCTGTGTCTTTTCTGTTAGTTCAGTGTAGTGTTTAATAATTTTCATTTTTTTATATAAAATTTTTGATCTGGAATGACCCAGGTATAATATTTTCCATCGTCTGTGAATTTTTCGCTATAATTTTCTATAGTGTAAGGTAGTTCTTTCTTTAACCAGCATTCTATTGCCTCTTGATAATCGTCTGGAAGATTTCTGTCTGTCTCTGTTCCTGTAATATTGAGGTAATGTCTATTCAAGCATACAAATAGGTTTGGACAAATGTCTAGAAACACATTTAGTTTATTAATAATATCTTCACAAGTGTATCTACTGAATTTCTGATCTGTGACTAGTATTAGATCTGCGTTGTTTATATCGTTTGTGGTAACAAAATTGAAGTCTATATAGTTGTCTTTGACTACGTAAACATTTTTAAAGTTGTTTTTACTTACAAAATCCTCAATTTTAACTTGTTCTTGTAGCTTGTACGGTTGGTCAAAGAACTTCTCTTGTAGTCTCCCCCAGTGTTTGTGCCATTTGTAGAGATTTGTGTGGTCTATTACTTGTTTATTTTTTTTCACCGAAGGTACCGCCATCCATTTCGATGTTGATTGTTTGAGCTTCCTTGGCTGATTTCAGTGCTTCGATGATTTCTTCCTGGATAGTAACCATTCTTGTCATGACCTGCATCAATGAATCAGCTAGTTGATCAGCTTCTTTGGCCGGTATAATGATCTGTTGTTGACCTTGTTGGCGTAGTGTCCTGATTCTACCAAGCAGATCTTCAATTGGGCGTGTTTGTATCTTGGAATTCTTTGACTGCATTGTTTAGTACCTGTTGCATTTCTAGTTTAGTTTTCATTGGTCCTTTGTATTTGTATCTTGAAAGTGTAATCATCTTTGGACAGTATGCTTTTCTCCAGCCTTTTTCAAAACAAATTATAAAATATCCAGCACAGAATTGACTTTTAGACTTTGGTGTTTTTGTGTAAACCGGCAGTTGCTTTTGTACGTCAAACATTGGGTTGTATGGATGTTGAGAGCATGGAAATCCATGCACATCAAAGTTATCTTTTTGTATCTCATCTTCTGGCCTTTTAGTATTTGATTGTTCGAACATGCTGAATCCAAATTTTTGGAACAAACTTTCTTGTGTATGATATACCTGTCTCTCTTTTTGTTTGCTTAGGAATATCCAACCGTTATCTTCCTGTTTTTGTAAAGTGCCAAGCTTCTGGCCTTCCTGTTCAATTATCCAAAATTTGTCTTTTACAAGTGTCTTTGCTCTAATCATGATACCAACCTCGCATTAAATGGCTCAACATAAAGTTGTGCCTGCTCACTAATCCTATTTAAATCATACTTTGCACAGAACCTCATGAATCTGACTCCTACTTGCGGTATGCTCTTGTTCTCAGATTTAGCCTGTGCTATGGTTTGATCCAATTCTTGTATTATGGCTTCAGGTTGTGCATGTAAATCAACCAGTGCCCTGTTTCTTTCATAATCCTCCATCACTCTGTGTTCGTTGCCGTCATGGTCCACCCATTTGCTTAACATAAGATTGTTCCATGTGTAGCCTTTTTCTTTCCTGTCTGCGAATGCTTCTTGTAGACCTATCTTGTTCTTTGTTCCTTTTGTACGCACACCTGGATAAGCACTGAATATGTTGTCCGATGGATCGCCTCTCATTGCCTTTTCGAAAACTAGCCATTCTGGATCTGGCGCAGGCTTTGGTGCTTTGAGTTTTTTATCTATCACAGGTTTGCCTTTTGCATCAAACCAACCCTCGTGTGTCATCGTTGTTTCAGTAACACCGTTGTATTGTTTAACATTCTCTTTTACTAGTTGATTCAAATCTTTGTCTGTGCTTATTATCACGTGTTTTTGTTCAGGGTGCTTGTCTATCCATCTAGCAATCAAGTCATCTGCTTCTGTTCTTGGGTTGTGTAACACTGTGACGTTTGTTTTTGTTTTTATGAAGTCACAAAAATCATCATAGCACTCCCAAAATACTTCATTCTCTTCTTTTTCTTTTTCTGTCATGGCATCGGCCATTTCTTTTCTGTTCCGTTTATAGGGTGCGTATATGTCTTTTCTAAATGATCTGCCTTCTAGGCAAAATATTACATGACTGCCACTGAAATCTTGCCATGCTTTCTTAATAGAGTTCATCATGATGTGTATGGCCATCCCCACCTTCTCACTAGTGTCTCCCCTGATCACGTGTCTAGCTCTAAAGAATGTGTTGGCTGTGTCTACAAGTATGTGTGTCATATCATATTATAACATACAACTATCTTTTAGTCTACTGGTTTTTCCAATAACTGTGATAATGCTTTTGGATCGCCGTCAATTTCCAAATCTATATCTTTGTATTTGTGCCAAAGTGTAGACGGTTTGCTTTTGTATGGCCATAATATTAATTGTACATCTTTTGCCTTACATTTTCTAACGAGGTCCAGGTACATTGATTCTATTACAGCTTCTACTTCACGTTTTCTATTTCTATTTGCTTTGAGCATTTCATCTCGTACTTTACCAAATATATGATTGCCTGTAAGTTTAGTTTGACTCCTCACATATGTGTAAACGAATGTCTTGTCCAGAAACTGTTTCTTTACAGGAAGCTGAAACTGATTTGAAGGACTAAGGATCATGGTATTCATTTTGTAAAAATCAACTAGCACATTAGCATTATGTAAACTTGCATAAGCATTTAAGCCATCAAATGAAACGTTTGTTATATTTCTTTTGCAAATTTTTTGTAAAGTATATGGAACCATGTTTTCGTATTGATGATGTAATGGACTTGTAAAACATGTTCCACTAATAAGAACATCATAATGTTTGTGTCTGTCCAATTGTGTCTTATCATTTAAACAAATGTCCTGTGGAGTATAATAATCCTCATGTCTTTTCCATAGGTCAAAATCGTCATTTGTTAGTAAGCCTCCCTGTAAAAAATTACACGAGAACCATGTTGTGAAGAAATCTAAATGCAACGTGCCGTTAAAAACTATTTCATTTACACTTGAAATAAGTTTGTTATCTACATACTTGTTGTCCTGAACACTAAAATTGGATATACTGTTGATGTCGTATGTGACATCATTGCACTCTAGTGTAAGTTGGATTTTTTGATCTTTGTCAGTATGATCAAATCCTTTGAATTGGATGGACTCTTTGTGATTTGTGTCATGCACAGTAAAGTCAAACGTTGTGTTGCCAAGAGGTAGTTCAATTGAGTCTGACCCTTTCACATAGGCCAGTGGTTTATTTCTATATTGCGTGTATAGATTAAGTGTGAACTTAAGAAACTTCAGTCTTTCCATCGTCTCTCCTGTTTATCTGTACATAGCCAGATCCAGTGACGTCGATGCCTTGTTCATTGCCGATTGTCCTACAAAGTGTCTGGAACCATCTGTCCACTATCTCTTCTTCTGTTTGACCTTGATAGCCAGACTGTTGCAACATGTTCACAAACTCATCGTTCCAGTCTAGTTCAAAGAAACCATTTCGAGGATTCTCAGGGTTTACATTAAGATTAAGAACTTTCACCATTGGCTCTTCACTCTTCTTAGAACCTTTTTTACTCTTCTTAATAGTTGTCTTTGCTGTTTTTTTAACTTTCATACTAGTATTATATATTACAAACAGTGATCATGCAAATGAAATTTTCCTTTTCATTTTGTTATTGACTGTTCTTGGAAATTCTTCAACTTCTTTGATATATTTTGGTATTCTTTCTGTTGTCAATTTAGTGTGCAGAGCACTTCTTAGATTTGATATGTTGTCTTTATCTCTCTTTTCAAATTTTACAAGTAACACCAAACTAAAAACATCAGCTTCTGTGTCCACAATTACCATGCATTGTTCAACATTGGATATCTGTAGTATTTTTTCTTCAATGTCTATAGGTGACACAAAAAGACCTTGTATTTTCACAATGTCGTCCTTACGTCCTTTGTAGATAAGTTTGCTTTGCTTCTCTATGACTATATCTCCAGTCCTTACCCAATCACCTATAAATGTTTGCTTACTTGCTGTTGTGTCCTTCCAGTACATCACTGCCTGTGCTGGATGACTTACATATAATTCTCCCGGTGTTCCTGGAGGACATTGTTTTTGATTTTCATCTACGATCTTATACTTAACACCTTCAATTACGCTACCCATGTTATTAAATGCCACATCATTTTGTTGTATTGATATCGCCGACCATATTTCTGATGTGCCATAACCATCTAATATGTTCAACCCAAAAACTTTTTTAAATTTATTCCTAAGTCTGTCGGTTAGATGTTCACCAGAGCTTATTATTTTTAAATGCTTTGGTAACACAAATTTTTTCCTACACATGGCATTAAGGACATACGGACTTATGCACAACACATTGGCGTCATTGTCTTTAATCATTTTAAATATCATTGAGGGGGCCGGTGCCTTCTTTATTAGTCCTATTGTAGCATTATTCGACATCACCCACATCATTTGTGCCAGTCCCCATGCAAAAGACATTTTTGCGACACACAATACAAAATCATTTTCTTTTATACCGACTCTATTATTTGCCACGTTGTAAAGGTTTTCAAACGATCCATGTGTATTAACTATCAATTTGTGTCTACCAGTGCTACCACTAGAAAGTGTCCACCAGCACATTTCATCTTTGTGCCATAGGTATGGTTCAACTTTTTCAATTTCTGTTTCTTGTATTTCATAGTCAGGAATGGACTTGACGTAACTGAAGTTTTCGTCTGTGCATATTACAAACTTACAGTCTGCTAATTGCACTAGATATTTTATATCTGCACCCAAAAGATTTCTGTACAGCAAAAGAGGATTTGCTCCTATCAACAAGCAAGAAAGAAACGCCACAGGCCAATTCACGGTGTCATATAGGAGTATGCCTATCCTCTGTTGCGGTTGTACACCGTATTTGTCCTTCAGCTTACTTGCAAAATAATTTACTCTTATTTGTAATTGTTCATAGGTAATTGACGCACCTGTTGAGTCTACGCAGAATACTTTTTTTGGGTCAGTGTTTTTGAAAACCCAATTAGCGAAGTTGTTTCGTTCTGATATGTTCATAAACAATTATAAATGTTGGTATTAGAAATAATGCAAGTCCTAGTGTTGCCCTGTCGATGTCCAAATCCGTAAAAGTTGTTCCTATGCCTAAAATGGTTGTCAACAGTAAAATGTAGAACAGCAAGTTAGTTTTAATTTCATTATTTGAAAGCACCGAATAGATTGTTGGTGATATCATTATGATACGCAATAATCCAAACGTTGATACTAAAATCCAAATATCTATTCTTAAAATTGCTATTAGTGTTGATATAGTCATAATTACAGCCATTGACAATCTTGTTACGAATATCGGATCCTGTTTTTTCAATATATCATTAGCTACCACTGTGCCTGCACCGTTGAGTGTTGAATCAATAACACTAGATGCTTTGAACAACACAGTGAGCATAAAGAAGATAACTCCAGAGAGACCAAAGGTAGTTTGAATCATGTACATCTGTACCACGTCAGGGTGCATAGTAAAGTTAGGATTGCTAGTGAATATCGATCCTGTGATTAATGATATACCAACTATTACTAGAACAAGTATAAGACTTGCTGTCCAATATGCCTTTACTGTTTGACTTTTGTCTTTCAAAGAAAACGCATTTTGGTATTGCATATTATCTGCCAGGAAGGATCCTACAAATATAAGAGATAAAAACATTCCTTTGCTCCACATTAAATTTTGGTCAAATAGGGCAGTAGGTCTTGCAGTAGTCCAGTTGTCAATGACATTGATGAGTCCACCATTGTTTCCTACAACGTATGTGGCGCCTATAATTGAAATAGATAAAAGCAATAGGATGTTTATTATGTCTGTTCTATGGCATGCCTTCTGGCCTCCCCATATACTATAAAACAGAACGGTCAATGCAATTACTGAGACAATCACATTGTAATTGAAATCTTTGGATACAAACTCTGCAACTATGCCAAATGATGTTAGTGTCCCACTCACCGCGTATATACAAGCGGCTATTTGTAGAAATTGATAAAGTCTTGTTAATTTTTTATCTTTGAATCTGTAATCTATCCATGAATTTAAAGTGAACCCATTAGGAAATCTTTCTATCATTCTCTTTACAAAATATCCAAATAAAATTGACGGGCCTAAAAATGGTAATCCGTAAGACCAAAATACTCCGGCCGGTCCGTGTTCAATGCTGAATCTTCCTATCAATAACAGTCCCAGGACCCATAGCCATGAACTTGATGCACTTGTGGAAACCATCCACATTGGTGCGTTTCTGCCAGATACCCAAAATCCTTCTTTGTTTGTTTTGTACGTGCTTTTAATGTTGTATGTTGACGATATGGTCAATGCCAAATATAGACCAATGCATATGTATAATGGATCAATCATGTTCATTATGTTCCTATTGCATTTCCGAATAGATACACATGGACTCTGGCCGCAACATTGTAGCCTTTCTTGAATGCCTTCTCCGCCACCTTGCCAGCAGTAGCAGTCTGCTCTTCTTCCCTGGCACCTGTGGGCATTATCCATACAGGCCAATCCACTCCAGCATTCCTAAATTTTTCCACAGTGCTCTCCATTTCATCCCACTCCCTGTCTGCGGAACCTACCACAAATTTAAGTTGTCCCCTGTCTGAACATTCTGTATATTCCGCAACATTTTCAGGCTTGATTGCTTTTTCTGTTTTCTCACCTGACACTGTGAACAGTTTCGGACTCACACTGAAGAATATCTCTTCCGGAGTGTCCTTAATCCACTGCTTGAACGGTTCCTTCAATTTCTGTGTGCCGTTGGTCTCAAATGTCATTGACTTTGGCAAATTGTTCTTCTCTTTAAGTGCTTTGTATATTCCCATACTTGCGGCCTGTCCTGTTACCATCAAAGGTTCACCACCAGTGAAACACAAATGTTGATGCTGTTTTGATCCTGGATGTAGGAATAGCCCATCTGGATTAGATTCAGTTTTTATGGCATCTACGATCTTGTCAGCCAACACAGAAGGAGTCTCCTGTCCCATGAGTCCTTTGAACTTCTTCGCCCAAGTGTAACTGGAGTCACAACCTTTGTCCCAAACAGGTAGGTCTTCCACCCGCTTGATAGTGGACACATCAAAGTTCTCAAAAGGCAACTCGTATGTGTCTGGATTTGTTGGATCTTTCTGTCCGAATCCGTTGCACTGTAAGTTGCAAAGGAAGAATCTTATCCATGCGGTCGGAACACCCGTGTATTCGCCTTCACCTTGTATGCTGTGAAATATCTCAGAATAGTAATATTTCTTTTCTACTTTTTCCATATCTCAGGATAACTCCTCTTCATTGATTCTACAATCTCTTCAACTGTCCAACTGCCTTTCATACGTTTCTCTAATTCAGGATCTATTGGTTTTATTTTAACTTGCGGTTGCTGATCTGTCAACTTCGCCTTGTTGACAGCATCGGGCCAATCTCGGTAAAGTGCATGTTGTATGTCATCTTCAACGTATTTGTTGAAAGACACGTGCTTCTTTTCCAATTCTCCCTGCTGTGGCACCACCCTAGTAAATGCTTCTTCTAGTTGTGCCATATTATTAAATTCCATCATTATGTGCCATTCTGGTAAATCCTGTATTGAACGGAATCCAAGTTTACATCTTGTGATTCGGAATGAAATCATTTTTCCTTCATCTTGCAGTTGCTTAAGAAAATGCCGCATTCCATTTGCGAAGTCTTTATCACTTATTCCTTGTTTTTTATTTGCCCAAATGTGATAAATGTCAGCCAAAGTAATCCTCCATTTTGCCTTCTCTATATAGATCCTGTGTCACACAATGTATACCATTATCCCAAAATTGCCTGTCTCGGAATTTACATAAAATTGGATTAATTTTGTTCTTTTCGAGGAATCTAAATAGTTCCTTGTTTTCATAAGCCAGTATGCAATTCTCTTCGTTAACTGATAAAATATTCACATCATAATGACTCTCTGTGTGGTCTCCACCCCATTCGTGTTGTATTGGTTGTGCTTGTATCTGTTTCGCTGGATAGAATATGTCCCATCTTGGATATATGGTTTCAAGTTCTGGTAGATCATGACTTGCAACTATCAGTCCAGGTTTAAGAATGCTGTAGATACCGTCCATGTGCCATCCATGCCTTGTAATGGATACCTTGTATTTGTTATCACTGAACCAATTGAGAATTTCTTTTTCGGTGTCTTCGCTGACACCTTTGCTTATGTCCCAATGTATATGATTGCCACAACGGACGATGTTGCCACTAGATATGTCATTGTCCAGGTACCATTTGATTGCTTCACGGTTAATTGATTTCAGTATGTCCTTGTACCCGGCTATCGCCTTACCAACAAAAAGTTTTTCACCTAGGGCAACAAAGTAGTCTCTTGGCGATATCGGAGGCCTGTCCTGTTTGGTTTCGATATTTGGCCTATAACACACGACACCCATTTCTTCTAGTGTATTGACTAGATTGTTCAAATCCTCTGCTGTTGTACGCATTATTTGTTTCAGTGGCTCGGCGACACTCGCAGGATCTGCTCCTCGTCCAACAATGCAGTGCTTCAACGGATGGAAGGTTGCGTAACCTTTTATAGGAATTTTATTTTCTTGATTTGTCATTTTTCTTGTCCAGTCTCACTATGTTACCTGACTTCAAATGACCAACACTTTCACGTTGTATATCGTTGTGTCTGAACTCCGCCCAGTACAATTCAAACGCAACTCCCGGTTCCAATCCCTCGAATGAGTGATATAGTCCTGGTTTTACGGCTGTGTAGTCACCGGCTTTAAGTATGGTTTCGTCAACTAGATCATAGTCCTTTTGCCATACACGGATTTTCATCTCGCCTGACATCACGTAGAAACCGTTCCATTTGTATTCGTGTTTGTGCTTTGAACACGTGCCACCTTTTACAAAATCAATCCTGTGGAATTCGCAAGAACCGTTTGCTTCGATAAGTTCTGTTTGTCCCCAAATTTTACCTGCTTTGTTTCCCATGATGTTCTATATTATAAATGTAATTATCAATTTTGTCAAGGGGGGAATAAAAATCCCCCCAATGATTTTACAGTAATGTAAAGGTAAATGTTACAACAGCCACTACCGCTAATGCTATCGCAAAAGCACCTGCGACTGTGTATATTTTATTTTTCATTATACCGCCACAAAGTAAAGTAGACTCACTGCCGCAATCGATAGACTGCCGCCGTTAAGTTCTGCACGTCTTCCACTCGCCGCCCCAGTGCTATACCATATGCGATACTGAATGTCAGTGGCATGATAACAGCCGCCAAGACGGCCGGTGCGTATTCACTCACATCATCCCAATCTATGTCCTTGAGGTTCCTCAAGAAATATGTTGCGATGAATATCAATGCCGGAGCAGTTGCGAAAGCCGGGATACTCTGAGCCAACGGGGCAAAGAACAGACAGGCCAAAAATAGCACTGCCACTGTCACTGCCGTCAATCCAGTCTTTCCGCCTTCTTTGATACCAGCACCACTCTCAATGTATGAAGTGGTGTTTGATGTTCCTGCCAGTGCACCAACAGATGTTGCAACAGAATCTGAAAGCAACGCCCTGTCGATTCCCTCAACTTCTCCGTTTTTGTTCACCTTACCTGTAAGGTTCGCAACTGAAGTCAAAGTACCTGCTGTGTCCATGAAGTCCACAAACAAGAATGCAAACGCAGTACCAATGAATCCTGCTGTCGCTATCAGACTAAAGTCTAGGCTGAAAGCATGAGCCGGACTAGGTATCGCACCCGCAACACCATTCAGGTCGGATACTCCAAATACCCAAGCAATGATGCTGACTGCTAATATTCCAATTATAATTGCACCTGGTATCTTTCTTTTGTCAAGTATCGCCATTGTGGCAAAACCTGCACCTGCTAATAAAACAGGCCAACTTGAAATATCACCAAGTCCAACTAGTGTAGCAGGATTGTCTACTACAATACCAGCGTTCTTGAAACCTATAATTGCAAGGAATAGTCCTATGCCGGCTCCAACGCCTAGTTTCATACTTTTCGGAATAGAGTTTATTATCCATTTTCTTGCGGGTGTTACTGACAGTGCTATAAACACTACCCCAGCAACAAACACGGCGGCTAAAGCCTGAGAAAAAGTATAACCCATTCCAAATATAACACCAAACGTAAAGAACGCATTAAGTCCCATACCTGGCGCTAATGCTATCGGCCAATTGGCCCATAGTCCCATGATCAATGTTCCTATCACCGCGGCAATAATTGTTGCTGTAAAGACAGCTCCAAAGTCCATGCCCGAACCTTCAGTACTTAAGATTGCAGGATTGACTACCGTGATATAAGCCATTGTAAGGAAAGTGGCAACTCCAGCCATGATTTCAGTTTTGACTGAAGTACCGGCTTTTGTTAAACCAAATAGTTTTTCTAACATTATATCTCCTTTGTTAATATTAACTCTAATATTTTCGCTTGGTTTGTTGTTTATTAGTGCCGCAAATTTAACTCTTTCTGGTCTACCAAAATTTTCTTCTATGTATTTGAAAGTGGCACCGGTATCATTTATGTCGTCTATGATTAAAATTTTTCTTTGGAAAGCATATTGTTTTGTCAACACGGACAGATCCGGAGTTGCTTTGTGATCACGCAATCTGATATCTAAAACCAAGTGTTCTTTCTTTAATCTATGACTTAGATATACGCCTGGTATACATCCACCTCTGTTTATGCCCATTATGAGATCAGGCATCCAATTTGAGTGAACCATTTGATCTTCTATCTGGATTAGTGAATTACGCATCTGTAGATTTGAAAAATAACTTTTATTTGGTGTACTGCTCATATACTTTGTTTATTACATTGTTTGTTGTTACAAAACTGGCACACTTCGCCATGTCCTTCAATCTTCTTGCACCTATGTAAGTG
>LULP01000123.1_pt1 | contig 51806 bp, 46 predicted proteins | sample 728111 | NCBI WGS metagenome assembly LULP01 (sample SAMN03860286, study PRJNA289734) | marine metagenome | biome: seawater column; feature: ocean; material: water; isolation source: Red Sea water column Station 149 - depth 25m | place: Saudi Arabia: Red Sea | collected 2011-10-15 | depth 25 m
GACTTAGACAATGTTGGCTACACCGCGCGTCACCATACGTTCTTTGAGATGTTGGGTAACTTTTCTATTGGCGATTATTTTAAGAAAGATGCCATTTTATTTGCATGGGAATTTTTAACTGAAACGCTTGGTCTACCAAAAGATCGTCTATACGCAACAATCTACCATACCGATGATGAAGCTTTCGAGATTTGGAACAAAGACATTGGTCTAAGCGCAGAGCGTATTATTCGTATCGGTGACAAAGGCGCAAAATACGAATCAGATAACTTTTGGGCGATGGGTGATACTGGGCCTTGTGGTCCATCTTCAGAGATTTTTTATGATCATGGTGATCATATTTGGGGCGGTTTACCAGGTACACCAGAGGAAGACGGCGACCGTTTTATTGAGATTTGGAATAACGTCTTTATGCAGTTCAACCGTACTGCGGACGGCGTATTGCATCCATTGCCTGCGCCATCAGTTGATACAGGTATGGGCTTGGAGCGGATTTCTGCGGTCTTGCAACATGTCAATTCCAACTATGAAATCGATCTATTTCAACATCTATTAAAAGCTGCGGCAGACATTATTGGCATTCAAGATGAAGGTCAGCCGTCATTACGTGTGGTTGCTGATCATGCACGTTCATGTTGTTTCTTGATTGCCGATGGGGTCAATCCATCGAATGAAGGGCGTGGTTATGTGCTACGTCGTATCATCCGCCGTGCGGTGCGTCATGGTAATAAGCTCGGCGCAACAGGCACATTCTTCTACAAGATGTTGCAACCGCTGATCGAAGTGATGGGGCAAGCCTATCCTGAGCTTGAAACCAATAAAGCACGTATCGAAGCGGCATTGATCAAAGAAGAAGAACAATTTGCCAAGACTTTGGAACAAGGTTTGAAATTGCTCGAAGGTGAGTTGGCGAATCTACAAGGTAAAGTCATCGCAGGCGAAACCGTATTTAAACTGTATGATACTTACGGTTTCCCAACAGATTTAACTGCTGACATTGCACGTGAACGTGAACTCAGTATTGACGAAGCAGGCTTTGAAGTTGAAATGGCTGCACAGCGCCAACGAGCTCGTGATGCAGGAAAATTCAATGTCGATTACAACACCATCGTCAAAGTAGACGGCGATACCCAGTTTGATGGCTACGATGCAACTCAAGGTCAAGGTCAGATCGTTGCGATCTACAAAGACGGTGAGCAAGTGGACGAAGTAGTTGAAGGCGATGAAGCTCTCATCGTGCTGAATCAAACGCCATTTTATGCAGAAAGCGGTGGTCAGATCGGTGATACGGGCATATTCAAAAATGAAACAGGTATTTTTGAAGTCCAAGATACCAAGAAGTCTGGCGGTGCATTCGTGCATCAAGGGATTGTCACTGTCGGTCAGCTAAAAGCATCACAAAAAGTTGAAGCGATCGTCAAAGCGGATATTCGAGCGAATACGGCAAAAAATCACTCTGCAACGCATTTATTACACGCTGCTTTACGCCAAATCTTAGGCACGCATGTACAGCAAAAAGGCTCATTGGTTGCCAGTGATATTTTGCGTTTTGACTTTGCCAATGATCAGCCTGTGACATTTGCACAACTTCAAGAAATCGAGCGTTTGGTGAATCGTGAAGTGATTGCCAATACACCTGTATTGACAGAAGTGCTTGACATCGAAACGGCGAAGTCCAAAGGCGCAATGATGTTCTTTGGTGAGAAGTACGGCGATGAAGTACGTGTACTTACCATGGGTACAGTGACTGATGAGCGTAACTTCTCAATCGAACTCTGTGGTGGTATCCACGTAAAGCGTACTGGTGACATTGGGCTATTTAAGATCGTGTCGGAAGGTGGTATCGCAGCAGGTGTGCGTCGTATCGAAGCGGTCACAGGTAGCAAAGCGATCGAAACCGTACAACACGCAGAAAGTACCATTGCACAGATCAATGGTTTGCTCAAAGCGCAAAAAGATCAAACTTTAGAAAAAGTCCGTGCGACTGCTGATCAAGCTGCGCAATTGCAAAAGCAGATCGAACAACTCAATCAAAAATTGGCAAATTTCCAAGCGACAGAGTTGCTTTCTAATGTGCAAGACATCGCAGGTCGTAAGACTTTGATCGCACAGGCGAATGGTATTGATGCGAAGTCTTTGCGTCATCTTCATGATAGTGTCAAATCAAAATTGGATGATGCAGTGATTGTCCTTGTGGGCACAGAGTCGGATAAAGTCAGTTTGCTTGCTTCAGTTGCCCAAGTACATCAAGGCGCAATCAAAGCAGGGGATATTATCAAACATCTTGCCAATGAATTGGGCGGTAAAGGTGGTGGTAAACCTGATTTGGCTCAAGGTGGTGCACCGATGAGTAATCAATTGCAATCTGTGCTTGCAGACTTGGGCAATTGGTTATCAAGTCAGTAATTGTTTGAATGCTTAATATCTGATTTTAATCATGTAAGTATAAATTTTAGTTTTTGGATGAATTTGGAATAGTTTTATGGCGTTAATTGTTCAAAAATATGGTGGCACGTCAATGGGTACACCTGAGCGCATCTTAAATGTTGCTCAAAGGGTAAAGCGTTGGCATGATCATGGTCATCAAGTGGTTGTGGTTGTATCAGCAATGAGTGGTGAAACCAATCGGTTATTGGCTTTGGCAAAGGCGATTACTGAAACGCCTGATCCACGTGAGCTTGATCAAATGGTATCAACGGGTGAGCAAGTCACCATTGCGATGTTGGCAATGGCGCTCAACTCGATTGGTACAGAAGCCAAATCATTGACAGGTCGCCAAGTCGGTATTCGTACCGATCATTCGTATAACAAAGCACGTATTGAAGCGATTGACACCGATGTCATGACGCAGCATTTAGATGCAGGCCGTGTGATCGTCGTGGCTGGATTCCAAGGTTATGATGCAGACGGCAATACGACGACATTAGGTCGAGGCGGTTCGGACACCTCGGGTGTGGCATTGGCTGCAGCGCTGAAAGCAGACGAATGTCAGATTTATACTGATGTCGATGGCGTTTACACCACCGACCCTCGTGTTGCACCGAAAGCCAAAAAGATTGATCGCATCTCTTTTGAAGAAATGCTTGAAATGGCTTCACTTGGCTCAAAAGTATTCATTTTAAACAAACGGTCGGTACACTCATTACCACAGAATCGGAAGACACTATGGAACAACCAATTATCTCAGGTATTGCGTTCAATCGTGATGAAGCAAAATTAACAATTCTTGGTGTGCCTGATGAGCCAGGCATTGCGTCGAAGATTTTGTCACCGATTGGTGATGCCAATGTCGAAGTGGATATGATTATCCAAAATGTTGAAGAAGACGGCACCACAGATTTTACCTTTACTGTGAATCGTACCGAGTTGGCAAAAGCCAAGAAAATTCTTGAAGATACCGCACAAAAAATCGGTGCGCGTGAAGTCTCAACTCGTGATGATATTGTTAAGGTATCAATCGTTGGTGTCGGTATGCGCTCTCATGCAGGTGTCGCCAGCAGAATGTTTACTGCACTTGCAGATGAAGGGATCAATATCTTGATGATTTCGACTTCTGAAATCAAAATCTCAGTGATTATTGATGAAAAATATATCGAACTTGCAGTACGTGCCTTGCACTCTGCGTTTGGTCTAGATCGGGAACATGGTGAAAGTAGCGCACGTGCTTAAAATTTAAGCATTTAGCACTAAAAACCTTTGGCGAAGATGAATTAAATTTCAGTTTGCCCGACAATGTGCCACTATACATCCATAGTGGCTCTGTTATATTAGTCGTTTCAAATGATTTACAAGCAAATGAAAGCGGTTGTGCGAAAAGAAGTTTTTCTTTGAATGTATTGAGATTTGAAATTCATCAGTTTCACGCATATTAGCAAGGAGGCAATAATGCTAATTTTGACACGTCGTGTAGGTGAAACGCTCATGATCGGTGATCAAGTGAGTGTGACAGTACTGGGTGTGAAAGGTAATCAAGTGCGTATCGGTGTTAATGCGCCGAAAGAAGTTTCTGTACATCGTGAAGAAATCTATCAACGAATTCAACACGAACGTGCCATGCATGAGCATCTTCAGCAGTTAGATGATGATTTCAGCCCAAATTTTAACGATGATGATTACTCCCACTTCAATCGTTAATCTCAGATCGAAATAAAACCATTGGTGAAAATCATTGGTTTTATTTTTGCCTCAAATTCTTACTTAAAACACATTAAAAATTCTCAAAATATAAAAATAATCGCTTTTTTATCTATTTTCGACAAGTGGTGATAGATTTGATTGCACCAAAATGACAATCTTGATAAGTTTGTTGTATAAAATGTCATCAGTGATGATGAAAAACAACAAATGGTGAAGGGGACGTCACATGAAGCACATCAATAGTTGGTCATTGCAACGCTTTGCGATGATCGTAGGCATCACCATTGCAACTGCAATGTCACAAAGTAGCTATGCGGTACAGCCTGTGTCGGATGATGAATTGGCAGAAGCAGCCAGTAAAAACTCATTGGTGCTCAATGGTGATGTTGTTGAAAATAAAGTGTTTATCGTTCAACAAGACCAAAGTCTGAGCGAAACCCCTGCATATCAAAGTCTTAACATTCTCGCTCTCCTTTATCCAGAATCTTTCATGCGTGAGATTGGTCAACAGCAAGATTACTTTACCCGAAACTTTGGCGATGAATGGTACAGCTACCGTTGGGCGGGTAATGAAAATGAAATATGGGCGCAAAATCAATATTATGAAGTGATGTTTAACAATAACACAGGATCTTATGAGTTAAATAATGTGCGTGGTCGCGTATGGATTAATGTGGAAGTTTTTGACAGCGAAACAGGTCGTACGGTTAGTCTTGCATCGAATGAGTGATTTTTAGAAAATTTATTGGGAAAAGTTCAAAAAATAGTAGAAGTTTTTTAAGTCATACATAAGTTGTAGCAAGATGATAAACTTTAGTACTTGAAAGTTGGGGCAGAACACTCTACAAATAGTCATAGGTTATCACAGGGAAAAACAATGAAGCTGTATTACACGCCAGGCGCATGTTCGTTGGCTGCACATATTATTTTGAATGAAATTAACGTTGATTTTGATCTTGAACGTGTTGATCTCAATACACATACCACCGAAAAAGGGCAGGATTATTACGCTATTAATCCCAAAGGTTATGTGCCTGCCTTAGAGATTAATCCAGGTTTGATTTTAACTGAGAACGTCGCCATTCTCCCTTTTCTTGCACAACACGATCCTCGTCAAGATTTGATTCCACCGTCAGGTTTGGGTCGTGCAAAAGTCTTAGAATGGTTAGGCTTTCTGAATTCAGAAGTGCATGATGCTTATGCTGTATTCTTTGGTCGTGAGTTGAACGATGAAGAAAAAGCACGTGGCTATGCTGAGATTGATCGTCTATTACAATTTGTTGAAGATTATCTTGCTGAAGTAGACACAGACTATCTTGTAGATGATAACTTTGGACCTGCAGATGCGTATTTGTTCGTATTGACCAATTGGTCGAAAATGATCGGTCACGATTTATCAGGTTTTAAAGAAATTAATGATCTACGTGACGTCGTTTCTAAGCGTCAGTCTGTTCAGATCGCTATGCGTGATGAAGGCTTAATTGATTAATTCATTTGAAAAAGTCTAAGGTTTAAAAAAAGCGTCTTAATTCAAGGCGCTTTTTTATTTTTCAAGCTTGAGCTTTTTAATCTAAAAACTCAAAATGAATGCCTAAAGTTATCGTTAAAAATCTCCGTAGATTGAGCGCATTTAAAATATTTAGACAAAAATATACCGCTCATAATGAGCGGTATATTTGCATGCATTTCTACAATGCAGTTGAGTATAAGTAACTACGCTTAGTCGTCAAATTCATTGTGCTGTGGCGCAGGACGAGTGAAGCCACCTGTTTTATAGGCGAGGTAGAACACACCAATCACAGCCCATGATAAGCCCCATTTCAAGGCCACGTCGCTGACATCAAGCCACATCAAGAACACAGCAACAAAACCAAAGAATGGAATGACCAAATAACTGATGATTTCCTTCATTGATCTCACCTGACGGTCACGAAGCACATAACGTACAATCACTGATAAGTTTACAAAGCTGAATGCAGTCAATGCACCAAAGCTAATTAACTCTGCAATGGTTTCAAAGCCGATAAATCCAGCTGTCAAAGCAATCGCACCTGCGATCAAGATGTTGTATGTTGGCGTGTGGAAGCGTGGGCTAATATGACCAAAGATTTTCTTATTGATCACACCATCACGACCCATGACATACATCAAACGTGATACACCTGCGTGCGCAGAGATACCCGATGCCATCACCGCAACGATCGCAAAAGTCAGTACCAGTGACTTAAAGGTTGCACCTGCGACCAAAAGGAAAGTCAAATTCAGATTTGACATCAACTCAGCAAAGATCGGATTAGCGAATGCCAAAATCTCAGGTTGAGTTTCTTCGATATTGGTGAAGTATGTGCTTGGATCAGCAGGGAAGAACAGCTGCATGATGTAGGTGATGCGGTTAAGAAGATCGCTTTTGGTAAAGTCTTCTTGGCATCTTTAGTTTCTTCAACCAGCGTACTCAATGAGTCAAAACCCGTGAATGAGAAGCACAGTAAGGTCGCACCAGTGATCAACGCACCAATCGAGGTCAGCTCACTCCAAAACGGTGTCAAACTCCACAATTGATATAACGTCTCTTGATCTGCCAATTGACCATCAGCATTAATCCCCATACTCAAGCTGTGATACAGCATGTAGGTGAAAATACCAATAATGAATATCTGTACAAAGACAATCCAACTGTTGAAGTAGGCAACGACTTTTGCACCAAAGATATTGATGATAGTCATAAAGCTCGTGAGCGCAACCACCCACACCCAGTGATTGACCTCTGGGAACAGGGCTTTTAGATAAATCACCGCAAGAATGATATTGACCAGTGGCGAAAGCAAATAATCTAACCACGACGACCAACCGACCATAAAGCCGACATTGGGATGGATCGACTTCTGTGCATAGGTGTAGGCAGAACCTGATGATGGATATCGACGGATCATATGACCATAACTGATCGAAGTCAGCAAGATCGCAACCAATGCCACGATATAAGACGATGGAACGTGTTGCAGACTATCAACCGAAACCAAGCCGAAAGTATCAAATACGGTCATCGGTTGAATATATGCCAAACCGATGATGATGACGTGCCACAGCCCCAAGTTTCGTTGTAGCTTCGCCGCAGAATGTGTACCAGCAATATTAGACAATGTCGTTATCCCCTTGCATGATGACTTGAAATAGCATTTATACCTATTCAAAGCCAAGGATCGCGATGTATTAGAATCAATTCGTCGCTGAGTTACTTCTTGTATTTTTAAGAGTCATCTATTGACTAGAACTCAATATTTACCAAAGCAACATCGACGAAAATTCATCCCCCAAAAGTACTTCTAAAAAATAGCGCAACAAAATAACGTAAAAGTTGATGCTTTGTCAGCATCCGTAGCGCAAAAAATAGCAAAAATTTAACCAAAATAAAGCAAAATAAGAAAAATTCTTAAAATAATCGATAAGCTGTATCGTGCAAACCTATTTTAAACGACAAAAAAAGACGACTTCAAAGAAGTCATCTTTATAATAATCAATTACTTAAATTGAGATATTCAATGTGGATGTCTGATTAAAGTTAAATCTGTCGATTCACATCAATATTTTTACTTTCTTTCATACACAGAAAAGCGATTAGCGAGATCGTTGCTGCACCTGCGAGATAATAACCTACAGCGTGTAAACCATAAGTCGTCGCAAGATACGTGGCAATTAATGGTGCAAAAGATGCACCCAAAATACCCGCCATGTTAAAGGTCAGCGCTGATCCTGTATAACGCACAGAAGTGGGGAATAGCTCGGATAGCACCGTACCAATTGGACCATACGTTAAGCCCATGATTGCCAAGCCTAGACATAGGAAAGCAAATACAGAACCGACGTTATTGGCAACTAATAAATCTGCAAAGAAGAAACCAAAAATGATGCAAATAATGCACACGACGATAGAGGTCGCTTTACGTCCAAACTTCTCCGCCAAAATCGCAGCGAGAGGAATAAATGCTGCAAAGGCAAAAGTCGCTAAAGTCACTAAGAGCAAGAACTGCTCACGTGGATAACCGAGTGCTTTCGTCCCCCAGCTTAATGAAAACACTGTTGTCAGATAGAACACCACAAAGGTACAGATCGCTGCTAAAGTCCCGAGAATCAATTGAGGCAGATTGTTTTTAAAGACTGCTGCGACAGGGACGCTTTTTTCTTCTTGCTTATCCAAAACACGTTGGAATGCAGGCGTTTCATGCAGTTTCAAACGAATATATAAACCAACGATGACTAAAATCGCACTGGCTAAAAATGGAATACGCCAACCCCAAGCCAAAAACTGTTCATCGGTGAGCACTGAACCTAAGAAAATAAAGAAACCATTTGCCAAAATCAAACCGAATGGTGCGCCAAGCTGTGGAAACATGCCATACCAAGCACGTTTGCCTTCGGGTGCATTCTCCGTTGCGAGAAGTACTGCACCACTCCATTCACCGCCAAGTCCAATCCCTTGTCCCAAACGACAAATCGCAAGCAAGATCGCTGCGGTGATGCCGATATCTTGATAAGTTGGTAATACACCAATGGCAATGGTGGATAGACCCATCGTGAGTATTGCAGCAACTAGCGTGGTTTTCCGTCCGATACGATCACCGAAATGTCCAAATAATGCAGAACCTAACGGACGTGCTAAAAATGCAATGGCAAAGGTCGCTAAAGACTGCAACACCGCTGTTTGCGGATTACTGGATGGGAAGAACAAATGAGGAAATACAATAACTGCCGCTGTTGCATAAATATAAAAATCATAAAACTCAATGGTTGTTCCGACCATACTGGCGGTAAGCACGCGAGCTTTAGAGTTGGTGGGTTGCGTTGCAATCGATTGCATGGTTGATCCTAGTTTTTCTCATTTCAGCGATGATTGATTTTCATAATTAGGCATAAATGTTTAATCATATCGTGGTGAATTTAAACGGTGTTAAAGCGGTAATTCACTTTTAAAGTCAGACAGTTTAACCACCTGAAAATGAATTACAAAGCAAAAACTGATCAAAGCCAAATTTTTAAAATACTCTAGCTATTTTTTAGCTGATTTTTCAAAGTGCCTTACAACATCACCCAGATTGCAAAGAAATGCGCCAACGCCCCAAGAATGACAAACAAGTGCCAAATGACATGGGTGTAGGTATATTTTTTCATGGCATAGAAAATTGTACCAACCGTATAAAATATGCCCCCAAGTATGAGTAATTGTAATGACAATGTGTTGAGATAAGTGCGCATATCATCAATCACCAAGACTGCAAGCCAACCCATTGCAAGATACGCAATTAAGGAAAGTGCTTTAAAGCGTTCGATAAAATATAGCTTAAACAACGTGCCTAAGAAAGCGATCGACCATAACGCCACCAATAAAGTTTTCGCTTTTGGTGTGGGGATATATAAAGCAAGGAAAGGCGTATACGTTCCTGCGATGAGGTAATAAATCGCCGTGTGATCTAACTTCTTTAACCATGCACGGTGCTCCATAGTCGTTGCACCGTGATACAAAGTCGAAGCGGAAAATAGCAACACCATACTGAGTCCATAGACCAACATGGTAAATCCTGCACCGAGCGATAGGGCATAGGCTTCGATACACAGTAGTACCGTAGCGATCACTGCTGCAAAAGCCGCTAAACCATGTGTGAGTGCATTCAGACGTTCTTCATGTGGATGATAGTCGACAATATCCTGAGTACTGATAGATTGGTGGTTTAATTGGTTTAAGTTGTTGGGCATAGGAATTGGAAAATGCGATAGATTGTAATTACTATACACTTGTATTTTTAAATTAAAATGACAATTTTTATTTGTTCGCTTTATAAAACTGTAAATCAGACAATCAGCTTGCTACAAGACAATGTGTCAAAACATCTTTCCAAAGATCAGTGAAGATGCTTAAAACGGATGAATCAGTTAAAATAGTACCTTCGGTTTTAATTTGAGTTCATGATAATGGCGATCAGTTTGCAAGGGCAAGCATTTGAATTTTTTCAGCATATTCAACAGGCTTGGCAGTCGAATACTTTGCAACGCTTGATATTGAGTCAATATCAAGGTGAAAAAGCAAATCTGCAAAAGTTGATGATTCGCTCAATTAAACTTAAAGATGAATTGCAACTCCAAGTTGTGTATCGTTATCAAACCAAAGACATCACCAAAAACTATACATGGCAAGAATTTGAGTCACTAAGCTCAGATTGGTTAATGCAATTTAAGCAGAGTAATTTATTTACGGATCAAGCCGAATTTCAACTCAAAATCAAAAAGCAACAATGGCAATTGACCCAAACACAAATTAAAACGGCAAAACATACCGCATCTAATCCGCAGGAAAATATAAATATAGCGAAACAACATAATCGCCAAAAACAGCGTTGGATTGAACAAGATCGCCAGTTTTTACAGTTGCTTGGTGTGACTGATCAAAAACATCAAATCATTCCGAGTATGTCGAGAAAGTGGAAGCAAATTAATAAATTTGTCGAGATATTCGCAGGTGCAGTCAATCAAGCAGGATTTATTGAACATCAAAATTTACATGTGGTCGATTTTGGTTCGGGTAAAGGCTATCTGACTTGTACCGTCTATGATTATTTGCAAACGCATCAGTTTGCACCACAGGTGACTGGTGTAGAGCTACGTCAGGAATTGGTGGATTTTTGCCAAAATGTCGCCACGCAAAGTGATTTTCAATACTTACAATTCTTTCAAGGCGATGTGCGTAGTTATCAGCCAGAGCAAACGGACGTGATGATTGCGCTACATGCGTGTGATATTGCGACGGATTTTGCCATTCATACAGGGATTCGCTTGGATGCCAAAGTGATCATGTGCGCACCGTGTTGTCATAAAGAGTTGCGCCCGCAAATGCAATCGCCAACGGTACTTGCGCCGATGCTAGGCTATGGCGTACATATGGGACAACAGGCGGAGATGCTCACCGATACCATTCGTGCGCTGTTTTTACAGGCATATGGCTATGAAACAAAGGTTTTAGAATTTGTGTCTTTGGAGCATACCAGTAAAAATAAAATGATTATGGCGACCAAAAAGCGCAATGCGGAAAGTCAGCCAAATCAAAAAGTGCTACAGCAAATTGCAGATTTAGAAGCATTTTATTCAATTGAGCATCATGCCTTAGAAAATCTACTCAAAGATATGCCAGTCGATGATCGGCATGGCTGTGCTTGTTAGTTTGATATGGAAAATATTTCTAAAACTTGTCATAAAACTGACTTAAACTTTTCATGTGGCTGAAATATCAATGAATTATTTTAAGCATAGGTTAATTAAGTACACAGGACATGTGATGAAAATAACCCATACGTTACAACAAAAAGTGATCGGCAAATATAAAGATATTCTTGAGCATCAACTGTCGATTATCGAAGCACAGCAACAACAAATTGAAAAATTACAACGTGAGCTGAATGCATTTAAACAACAACACAGTTTTCCTGAAGAACGAACAACTTGGCAGACACTCCGCTTAAAAGTATTTAAAAGTCAGGACGTTGTCGTAAATCCACAAAAATCATAGCCTAGTGATCATTATATCCCATCATTTTTCTAAAGACGGATTAAATCGAGAATGAAACGCTTAATGCGCTTCATCCCAATTGTTGCCTTTACCGACTTCAACGACCAATGGCACATTCAACGTGAACACATCTTGCATGGTGTCTTTGATCAATGTTGTTGCGTCGCTTACATAGTCTTCATCGACTTCAAAGACTAATTCATCGTGGACTTGCAGTAACAACAACGCACGACTTTGATCGAGTTTCTTTTCAATCGCAATCATTGCCAGTTTGATGATATCCGCAGCACTACCTTGTAGTGGCGCATTGATTGCTGCACGTTCAGCGGCTTTCCGTACCATCATATTGCGGGCATGAATATCAGGTGTGTATAGTCTGCGACCAAGTAAGGTTTCCACAAAACCCTGTTCTTGCGCAAGCTGACGAGTACGTTGCATATATTCGTAAATGCCTGGATAACGCTGAAAATATTGTTTAATGTAGTTTTGCGATTCTTCACGGGTAAAGCCAAGCTGACGAATCAAACCAAACTCAGACATACCGTAGAGTAGACCGAAGTTTACCGCTTTGGCTTGACGGCGTTGATCTGAGGTCACTTCATCCAGTGGAATATTCAGCACTTCAGAAGCGGTGGCTTGGTGAATATCTCGTCCTTCGTTAAAGGCGTTGACCAATGCGTCATCTTCACAGAAGTGCGCCATCAGACGCAGTTCGATCTGTGAATAATCGGCAGCGAGAATGACACGATCTTTCGGTGCAACGAAGGCTTTACGAATCTGACGACCAATCTCACCACGAATCGGAATATTTTGTAGATTAGGATCAGTCGAGGACAGGCGACCTGTAGTGGTGACTGCTTGATGATAGCTTGTATGGACACGTTTGCTAGTTGCATCAGCCTGTTCAACCAAACGATCGGTATAGGTACTTTTCAGTTTAGCAAGGGTACGATAATCCAAAATGATTTGCGTGATTGGATGATCAACTTTTTCTAATACAGCTTCACTGGTGCTGTATTGTCCCGAAGCGGTTTTTTTACCACCTTTTAAACCCAATTTATCAAATAAAATCTCGCCAACTTGCTTTGGAGAGGCAATGTTAAATTGCTCACCTGCGATGTCAATCGCTTGTGATTCGTAGCCTTGCATGTCTTTTTCAAAGGTTTCACTCAAGTTAGTCAAAAAGTCTGGATCAAGCTGAATACCACGAGACTCCATATTGCATAGCACTTGCGCCGTTGGTAGTTCGACACGTTCTAGCAAGGCGAATAGTTCAGGTTGTTCAGCGAGTTTCGCTTTCAACACTTCAAATAAGCGATAGGTGACATGCGCATCTTCGCAGGCGTAGGGTGCTGCGACATCTAAATCAATTTGGTTAAAGGTCAGTTGTTTGGCACCTTTGCCTGCGACTTGCTCATAAGTTATGGTCAAATGACTTAAATACAGCCGTGCCACATCGTCCATATTGTGACGAGTTGCCGTCGGATTCAGTACATAAGATGCAAGCATGGTGTCAAAGCCCCAACCTTGCAGTTGGATCCCGTGATTGGCAAAGATGTGTGCATCATATTTCAGGTGATGACCGATTTTCGCTACGCTTGGATTTTCTAAAATTGGTTTCAGTTGAGCTAATATCGTTTCACGATTGAGCTGTTCAGGCGCACCCTCATAGTCATGGATGAAAGGGACGTAATAAGCATCTTTGCTGTCGAATGCCACCGATAAACCAACCATTTCCGCAATACGATAGTCTAGGCTCGTGGTTTCGGTGTCGATGGCAAATTGTTGTGCATCTTTAAAGCGTTGAAATAACGCATCCCAATCTGCTTGAGAGAGCACGGTATGATAATTGGCTTGACCAAGTTGATCATCGCCACTGGTCAGTTGTGCGCTACTTTCGGTATTATTGTCTGTTTCACTATCGGTTTGCGTTGGTTTTTCTTCAGTCTTTTGACTGTGGTTGGCTTGTTTATTCTTGGTATTGTCAGGATTATTTGGATGATCTAGGGATTGCAGTTGGGTACGGAATTCAAGTTCTGTATAGAGCCGGCGCAGTTCGTTGACATTGGGATTGCTTAGTTTGAGATCATCCCAAGTAAGCGTTAAATCTAGCCCAGTGATAATGGTCGCCAATTGGTGATCGAGTTTGATATTGTCGAGATTGTCTTTGATATTTTGGCTGACTTTGCCTTTGATCTGATCGACATTGGCAATAATGCCGTCGAGTGAGCCAAATTCATTCAGTAGTTTCGCAGCCGTTTTAGCCCCAACACCAGGCACACCTTGGATGCCATCAGAAGCGTCACCCATTAAGGTCAGATAATCAATGATCTGATGTGGATGCACGCCGAATTTTTCAAATACACCCGCTTCATCAAGCTGACGCTCTTTAAAGCTATCTTCTAAGGTGACGTTGGGATTGACCAATTGCGCCATATCCTTATCACCTGTGGAGATCAAGACTTGATGACCTTCGGCAAGTGCACGTTGCGTCAATGTGCCAATAATGTCATCGGCTTCAACACCTGCTAAGCTATACAACGGAATGCCGAGCGCACGAATCAAATCATGCAAATAGGGGATTTGCTCACCCAATTCATCAGGCATCGCAGGGCGGTCGCCTTTATAAATCGGTGACAATTTATGTCGAAACGTAGGCTCTGGTGTATCAAAAATCACTGCCATATGCGTCGGCTGGATACGGCGCATCAGCTTTTGAATCGCAGAGCTTGCGCCACGCACCGCATTGGTGTGCAGACCTTGTGAAGTGGTCAACGGTGGTAGGGCGTGAAAAGCACGAAATAAGAAATAAGACCCATCAACCAAAACAAAAGGTGGCATGTGTGATTCCATTGATATTTTAAAGACTGGCTATAGTGTACCTCAAAGCTGATTTACTGCAATGTGATGTGCGCAATAACAAATCAAGCTTTGTACTTTGTTATAAATCAGTTACATCCACAAAAAGACATGCTAAATTGTTTTTTAATAGAACATGAAAATATTGAATAAATGACGAATCCAAATACGCCAAATCACTCTAATAAAAGCAACGACGCCTTGTACACACAGCAAGCGATGACTTCGCTAATTCGTTTTCCTGATGCCACTTGGGCGAGAGTATTGCTGATTATTTTTGCGATTCTTTTTCTTGGGCAGTTAGTCTTTGGTGGTGATGCGGATATTTTATGGTGGTTGGCACTGTTTGGTAGTGTGATCATTGCGTGTAATGCCTATGAAAATCAAAATGCACAAATCAAACAACTACAGCAAAGTACCTTTCAGCTTCAACAGCAAATAGACCGCCTATCACAAGGTCAAATTCCAGTTTCAAATTCAGCGACTCAAACGGATGCGCAACGAGATGCAAGCCTAGAAGAAAATAAAGAAGCCGTTGCAGAATCCAATAGTTTTCCTGAGCAGGTTTCGCCGTCATATCAAAATGAAAGCATTGTAGAGCACAGCGATTTAAATCATCAGTATTTTGAAAATATTTCTACCGATTCAACCCCAGCATGGATGAATGCAAGTTCTGCGCAAGCGAATCAAACGATTCAAGTGGATGATGCACTAGAAAATCAAACGAATCACATTGCAAAGCACGATGAACTCAAAACCATGACCTCAATGTGGGATGCCGCATTGAACTGGTTTAAAGGTGGCAACAGTATCGTGCGTATTGCGGTGGTGATTTTGCTGATCGGCGTAGTGTTGTTATTGCGATTTGCTAGTGAATATTGGCAATTGACCTTATCTGCGAAAATGGCAGGGATTGGCGCAAGTGGTATTGCGCTGACAGGGCTTGGTTATTTCTTACGTCAACGTCGTTTTGATTATGCGATTAGCTTGCAAGGTTTGGGTCTTGGCGTTTTATTTTTGGTGTTATTTAGCAGTTTCCATCTGGGTGTGATTCAATCCGTCACATTATCCTATGTCGCATTAATCGCCATACTCGCCATCACCTTATGGCTTGCGATACGACAGAATGCGTTGATTTTGGCATTTATCGCTTTGGGCAGTGGTTTTATTGCGCCGTTTATCCTCAATACTGGCAGTAATAATATTCCTGCATTGATGGCGTATTTCTTTGTGTTAAACCTTGCTTTGGCGATTATTGCGTACTTTAAACCGTGGCGGATTCTCAATACTTTAGCGTTAATGATCACCTTTGGTTTGGGTGGATTTGCGATTTGGACGAAAGCTGAAGATGCACAAGCATTTCAGATTGCCTGTTGGGTGTGGGCGATTTTTGCGATCTATTTATTTATTTCGATTCGCTATAGCCAACACATTGTCGCCCTCAAAACCCAATTCAAAGACATCCCCTATATTGATACCTCGTTGATTTTCGCCACACCATTTATGGCATTTAGTTTATATGCAGGTTTGGTGTCGTCTGACGGCTATGCGCTGTCGATTGCCAGTGCAGTCTTGGCGAGTGTCTATTTAGTCTTAGCTTATGTCTTACATCAAAAAGCTAAGCAATTACTCATTTTAACCCAATGTTTTTATGGCTTAGGCTTTGTGTTTTTGGCGTTGATTTTACCGTTTGCCTTTGATGCCTATTGGAGTAGTGTCGGTTGGGCAATTCATGGATTGGTGATGCTGTGGCTCGGTTGGCGCTATGCGATCGTCAATGCACGATATTTCGGTGTGGCGTTACTGCTGGCGAGTGGCGTGGCGACTTTGTATGTGGTGCTCTTTAACAATCAAAGTGCGCTGTTTGCAGGGTGCTTGTTGATGGCGAGTTATGCGATTGTAACGTATTTGTTGCTTCATCCTAAAGCGGAAACGGATCATCAAACTGAAATCTCAAATCCAAGTGCTTTGGCATGTATCTGTGGCATGACGCTGTTATTGTTGTCCTTAATCCTTGCGCCAGTGAATTATTTCTATGCGATGGATGAGTTCTACGGACTTGATCTTGAGTGGATAAGCCTGCCACTGCTACTTTGGACGGCGGTGATGTATCTTGGCTATCGCTTTTTTGCCAAATCTCAAACACATTTTCTATGGAAAATCAGCGCTTTTATCGTCTTGGCGATTACAGCATTTGAAATATTAATTGGCAATGTAGTTTATGAGCTCGAAGGTAAATCTTATCTTGCAATGACCTATCACGGAGGCTATGAATGGTACGGCTTGATGGGCTCGGCAGTATTGTGGCTTATCATTTTTGCGATGTTAGTTTGTGATACTGTCTTTAAAAAACAGAGTATTACATCGTCAGAATCCTCAAATTCACATTTCTTCAAAGCTGCGGTACTGATTTATACCGCTGTCGCTGTGTTGATGTTGGCGATACTGGGTGGTGGTTTTGCGAGTGAAAATAGCTACGTAGCGATGCTTGCAGTGCTCCCAATATTTGCCTTTGCACTGAGTTATTTCGAAAAAAAATGGCATCACTGGCAAAGTCTGTGGGTGGGTAATCTCGCTGTGGTTGCCGTGCTGTGGTATTGGCTCGTTACTGTGAGCTTTGCTAGAGATGGCGCTTGGTCGTTGCCATTTATCCCATTACTCAATCCAATTGATTTGGTAAGTATTATTGTATTTGTAATACTGACTTTTGCCCTAAAACCGTTTTTGTTGAGTATGTCTCGTGCGTGGCAGTTCGCCTCTGCTAGTGTGTTGCTTGGTACAGGGATAATATTGGTGAGCAGTCTATTACTTCGTGTGCTCACGCATTATGCAGGTTTGCCATATTGGCTCGATGGGGCATGGCAAAATGGCACGGTGCAGGCGAGTTTAACCATTCTGTGGACGTTGATTGCGTTGATTCTGACTACGCTTGCCAGTCGTCAGTCATGGCGCTATATCTGGATGCTCGGTATTGCGGTGCTCGGTTTGGTGATCTTTAAATTGATCTTCCATGATTTGTCGCAAAGTCAGACTTTGACTCGGATTATTTCCTTTATTGGGAGTGGTTTGATCATGTTGGTGATTGGCTATTTTTCACCGTTACCACCGACCAATAAACGGTTGGGGGATTGAGGGATAAAAAGCTTTGTTTATTAAGGTTTGAATTGGCATGTGACACTTAAACATGTGCGAAAGAGTAACTCCAATCTTAAGTGCTTTTTTAAATTTTACGATCATCTACTAAGTCGAACGAGGATGATTGAGATCATTACGAGCAACCACATCAGCATCATCGCCACTTAGACTTGGCTCAATCAAACCCATTTTCGGGATTGGAATCTCAATATTATTATCAATGAAGCCGTTACGCACACGTTCCTGAATCTCATCATGGACTTGAATATAATAATCTTGTTGCGTCCATACCGTAAATAACAGCTCAATGGTCGATTCCCGAAATGCAGTCACTGCAACTTGTGGACGTGGTTCATCCAGTACCAAAGAATAAGCATCGGCAACATCAATCAACACTTGACGGACTTTGACAATATCCTCATGAAAGTTGATAAATAGCGTGATCGGAATACGCCGAACAGGAAATTTGGATAAGTTAAAGACAGGCGTTTTGATGAGTTGCTCGTTCGGAAGACGGATAAAAATATTGTCTAACGTCAACAATTTAACCGAAAGTAAATCAATCGAAATCACTTGTCCTTCGATAGTATGACCACGAATCATGGTCACTTGAATGGTGTCACCAACTTCGAATGAGCCTTCACCAATCAAGAATAATCCACTGATCAAATTCGATGCAGAGGTCTGTGAAGCAAAACCTAGTGCAACCGTTAAAATCCCTGCCGCACCAAGAAAGACACTGAGTTTAAAGCCTGCTTCACGCAAGCTTGCGATCATGAATAAGAGAAAAATAAAATAGAAAATCCCACGTCGCCAAATCAATTTTTGGTGTTGATTCAGTCGTTTACCAATGGTTGCAGTAAAGCCGTTACTAATGAGCCGAGCCAAAAAGAAGCCCAGCACGATGAAGATCGAGGCAAAAATCATATCTTGGAAACGATCTGAACTCAGCCCAGCGGCGAAACTTGTCAGTGTATTATTGAGTTCTTCGACGATTTGCAGCTCTGCCATGCGAAATTTTCCTAAATCCTCTTGCTCGGGTGAATCAGTGCACTTAATTTTAGCCGTTAAAACATCGATTCAAACATATTACTAATAAAGCTTGCATTGTCTGATCGTGCAGGCTGGATAAATGACACCTGCTCAGCCATTGGCGGTGTGCGTGATTCGATGCGAATGCGTGGCGGTTTATCAAACTCACTTTGATAGACCTTGATCTCTGACGTCCAAAGCCGTCCAGTCGTTTCACTATAAAATAACGGCAATGACGGCGCAGGGACATTAATCCGTTCAAGGCGCATCTGTTGATGGCTATCATTATAAAAATGAATGGGTGTCACCGCTCGAAATGGATTAATACTCATCTCATTAAGATTGGTCGTGCCATCAACTTGCGTGGCGTAGCACATTTGACCTTCTTGATAGTTCATACCGAACCAAGTGTCTTTGGTTTGAAATACAGGAAAATCGAAAATCGGCGCTTTTTGATTTTCAACAATACCTGCCAACCATAATGGTGTGCTAATAAATAAAGTTGCACGCTGTCCCGCAGGAATGTGGATCGGCTGAACAGGTTTGATCACCACACCACGATCGGCAAGGCGGGGCATCAAAAAGAATCGTTCTTTACTACGGTTGAACATAAAGCGTTCAAATTTGCTCGGATGGGGAATTGGAATTTCTTGTTCTAAAATTAACCAATCATTGCGCATTTCTGAATGTTTGTGTAGACGATGATATTCGACCAACCAGTCTTTTTCACGGCGAAATAGACGAAAGTACAGCGGTCCAAGTCGCCACGCATGCGATTGATTCAGTTGAAATTTATATTCACCCCACCATGTCTTTGACTCAGGATAAGGTGTGGTATTTTCTGCGTCTTCAGTCATATCAAAAAAGTTAGCTTCAGATTGCTCTTTATATTCATCAAAAATCGCACTGTGAACTGATCACAATAACAATGATTAGCCTTTCATCTTATATCATACTTGAAGTAAACTGCTGTTTGGATTCATATGATTTTTGAAAAATAGAAATTTTGAGACGAGCAAGATGCTAAGACAAATACAAATACCGTATAGCTTTGCCAAACGTCATGGCGTGTTGTTGAAATATGATGGCGACCATGCGCAGATTATTCGTTGCCAAGACACCTCGCTTGAGGCATTGCAAGAAGCTCGTCGTTACTTAGGTCAGTCGGCGACGCATCAGATCGTCACTACGCAAGATTTCCAAAAAATGCTCAGTGCCGCATTCGCTGGGGATACTGGCGAATCACAACAAGTTGCAGCAGGATTGGAAGATCATCCTGATTTGCTCAGTCTTGCCGATCAAGTGCCTGAAACAGAGGACTTGATGGATCAAGAAGATGATGCGCCAATCATTCGATTGATCAATGCGCTATTGTCCGAAGCGATTCGTGTTAATGCGTCGGATATTCACATTGAAGTCTTTGAAAAACGTCTATCCGTGCGTTTGCGTGTTGATGGACAACTTCGTGAAATCGTTCAGCCACGGCGTGAGCTTGCACCGCTACTGGTTTCTCGTATTAAAGTCATGGCAAAACTAGATATTGCAGAAAAACGTGTTCCGCAAGATGGTCGTATCTCGCTACGTCTTGCAGGGCGTGAAGTCGATGTGCGTGTATCGACTTTGCCATCGTCACATGGTGAGCGTGTGGTGATGCGACTTTTGGACAAGCAAGCAGGGCGTTTGAATATGACCCATCTGGGCTTGATGCCAAGCGACTATGAACGTCTGAGCTATTTGGTGCATCGTCCGCATGGCATTATCCTTGTCACTGGTCCTACAGGTTCGGGGAAAACCACGACTTTATACGCAGCACTTTCAGACTTGAATGACAATACTCGAAATATCCTCACTGCCGAAGACCCGATCGAATATCAGCTTGAAGGGATTGGACAAACTCAGGTGAATACAAAGGTTGACATGACCTTTGCACGTGCGCTGAAAGCCATGCTCCGCCAAGACCCTGATGTGGTGATGGTCGGTGAGATTCGTGACTTAGAAACGGCGGAAATTGCCGTACAAGCTTCACTGACAGGTCACTTGGTATTGTCTACGCTACATACCAATACAGCGATCGGTGCGGTCACTCGACTCAAAGACATGGGGATTGAACCATTTCTACTGTCGAGTTCGTTGATCGGTGTGGTGGCACAGCGTTTGGTGCGTACTCTATGTTCGCAATGTGTGACTTGGGCACCAGCTGATGAGTTTGAGCGCCAATTATTCTCAGGTGTAAGTACCGATAGCGAGTTGAAACTACCGCATCCAGTCGGTTGTGACCAATGTAATCAGTCAGGATTCACAGGTCGTACAGCGATCTATGAGGTCGTACCTGTCGATGAGCAAATGCGCCGTTTGATTCATGGTAATGCGCCTGAGTTTGAGCTTGAGCAATATGCTCGAAAGCAAGCGCAGTCGATCCGTCAAGATGGTTTGCAAAAAGTATTGGCAGGGAAGACCACGGTAGAAGAAGTCTTACGAGTGACGCAAGAGGAGTAATTTGATCGCTGAGCTTTGATAATTTGTCATTGCGAGGAGCAATAGCGACGTGGAAATCCAGTGAACAAAAGAAGATTGTTAAGGCTAATCTCCAAATGAATTGTACTTCTAAGCCTAGCAAGAAACCTATTTACCAACTTTCTGATACAACCCTGCATAGATAATCCCCACCTTACTATTTTTAATCTTTTGCCAAGTCTTTGGTAGATTTAAACTGTCAAGCGGACGATCTGCCTCTACATAGATCAAAGCATTTTCATTCAGCTTTTCATCTACAAGTTGTGAGAGTTCTTCCCAAAGGTTCAAGGCATAGGGCGGATCAAGAAACAATAGGTCAAACGATTCATTGATTTTTGCTAAAGCCTGTTGCGCTGTAGAGGCATAGACTTTGGCATTCTCGATATTGAGTAACACAAGATTTTTCTTGAGAAATTTCAGTTGTTCTAAGTTTGGCTCGATCAGATGCACAGACTTTGCACCACGTGATAATGCTTCGAATGACAATGCACCAGAGCCAGCACAGAGATCAAGCACTTTTGAGCCTTCGATATCCCACATCAACCAGTTGAATAAAGTTTCACGCAAACGATCAGGTGTCGGACGTAAGCCCTCAATATTGGCAAAGGCGATCTGACGACGCTTGTGTACGCCACCGATGATACGCAGTTGATTTTTCGTCGAATTTTTCATTTAATCTGCATCCGCATCAGTGCGGTTAGTCTCAGGCGCATCTCCTGGTTGCGTATCATCCTGTACACCATCAGTCGGTAGTTCACCAGGTTTGATTCCTGCGGTCATCAGTCCTGCATTAATGTGAATGTTGGCAGGGACGATTGGTTCTTTTTCACGTTTTAGTAGCCAATAGTCCATCAGTGGACGGGCGAGCTTGGCTGCTGAACCACCATGTCGACCATTTTCCCAGACCACAGCTACGGCGATTTCAGGATTATCCGCTGGAGCAAAACCGACAAATAAGCCATGATCTAGTTGGCGTTCTTTCAGCGCTGCTTCATTGTAGCTCTTACCTTGCGCAATACTCACGACTTGCGCCGTTCCAGTTTTTCCTGCGATACTAAAGTTGTAGCTCTTGATGCCTCGACCTGTACCATTCTCGATCACTTCCTGCATGGCATGATGCATTTTTTCCCAATCTTCATGAGTGCCATTAAAATTGATTTTGCCATTGGTTCCGTTGTGAATAGCGAGGACTTTTTCGCCTTTTGTTTCACGCAGGACGTGCGGTTTGACATGCTGTCCGTAGTTGGCGGTGATTGCTGTCGCCATGGCAAGTTGAAGCGGTGATGCAGTGAATGCACCTTGTCCGATGCTGACCGAGATGGTTTCACCTTTTAGCCATTTTTTGCCACGTGTACGCATTTTCCATTCAGGCGAAGGATACAGTCCTGAGTTTTCACTCGGTAGATCGACACCTGTTTTCGAGCCAAAACCAAACTGAGTCATCCAGTCGTGCATTTTATTGATGCCCATCTGATAGGCAAGAATATAAAAGAATGTGTCGCAAGAGATGGCTATTGATTTGGTGATATCGACCACGCCATGACCTGACTTTTTCCAGTCACGGAAACGATGGCTATCACCCGGTAAGTGGAAATAGCCAGGGTCGAGGATGCGAGTGTCCCAATCAATGACTTTGTAATGTAGACCGCCCATCGCCGCCATCGGTTTGATGGTCGAGCCCGGTGGGTAAACGCCTTGCACAGCACGGTTGTACAGTGGTTGGTCAGGATTATCACTGAGTGCTCGGTAGTCTGTATGGCTAATCCCAGTCACAAAGAGATTCGGATTAAAGCTTGGGCTCGACACCAGTGCCAGGATTTCCCCTGTATTGGGATCCATTGCTACGATTGCGCCACGCTTATCAACCATTTGCTCCGCAGCGACCATTTGCAAGCCGTAATCGAGAGATAAGTATAAATCATTACCACGAGTGGCTTCGGTGCGTCCGAGATGACGCAAGACATTGCTGTGCGCATCAGCTTCGACCGACTCATGACCGGGTAAGCCATGTAGCAAATCTTCATAGGATTTTTCTACGCCGATTTTGCCAATCAAGTTGGTGCCTGCGTACAGTTCTTTATCGATGCTCTTTAGCTCACGATCATTGATCCGTCCTACATAACCAATCACATGCGCAAACAGATCGCCATGCGGATAGTAGCGAGTCATTTGCGTTTCGATCCGCACGCCTGAAAATTCTTGTTTTAATTCACTAAACTTAGCGATGTCTGTTTCGGTTAGATTGAGTTTCAGTGTTAAAACTTCTGTTTTACGTGCAGTTTTGGCACGTTTTTCAAACTGTTCAATATCCTCAGGGCTAAGATTCAACACTGGGGTGAGGCGACGGATTGTTGCATCAACATCTTCGATATCAGCACGGCTGATCACCGCAGAAAATACGGGATAATTATCCGCCAGCAAAATGCCATTGCGATCGTAAATGAAGCCACGAGCGGGCGGGAGGGGTTGTAGTCGAATACGATTATTGTCGGATTCAGTTGGAAAATGCTCATGCTGTTGTAATTGCAAATAGCCATAACGTGCCATTAATACCAAAAAAAAGAACGCCACAACCGCCACAGCAAAAAAGATGCGATGGCGAAAAATCTTCTTCTCAAGTTGGATGTTCTTGATTTGCGTGGGGTGTTTGGATTTCGGCATGAGGAATCAGACTAAAGTTACAGGCGTATTCTAACCAATTGTACTTAGAGGGTATAGCTGTTTTACATTGTTGTGGTTTGAATAATAGTTGGGAAATTTTCAAAATCAAAGCTTGTAAAATAATTACTTTATTTGCCTTCAACTTAGATTTTAAAATAAAAAAAGCACAGTAAGCTTTACTGTGCTTTTTAATCAGTTCATCAGATTGAAGAAGTTAAATCATCAACTTTTCAACGCATCATAAACTTTAACTTTAAGCTATATTATGATTCGAGGCTTTAATACTCAATGTTTGGTGCATCAAGATCTTCAACCGCTTCCGCATCAGGTTGCTCCATATCCGCAGGCATAGCCTGTGGTGCGACTGCTGGCTGAGTGTTCATCGCAGGTGGTGCAGATTGCATCATTGGCTGAGCGGGTTGCATCGGTGGTGCAGAGATTGGCTGCGGTGCAGACTGATTTTCCTGCATTTGTAATGGCGTGCTCACTGGTGCTGGTGCGTTCGCAGGTGGCATTGGTGGTTGAAATTTCAATTTACCATCATCTGCAGGCTGACATGTACCATTATAAATCACACCTTTGTAAGCATAAGTCACAGGTGTGCCTTCAGATTTGCTCTTGCAGACAGAAATTTGTTTTTTCTCGTGCGCATCTGCTGCATGGACGATGCCGAAAGCAGACATACATAAAGCTGATACAGATAATGCTTTGATTAAATTGTTCATTGTTTATTTCCTCTTTTTAATGCAGTGAAACTGCCAAATCACTTCAAATGATGATTGCTACATCCATATTACTGCTAAGCATTTCATTGTTAATTGGTTTTTTTAAGGCTTCGTGCAACAGTTTGTCAAAATATGTAATGTGCTCGTGAGGAAACGCACAAAAATGATGGGAAAAGTAGACGTTGGTTGTGCATTTTTTTGCTTCGGTTTTTTTGTTATAATATTGCGTCCTATTTTCTTGGTATGTTCTAGCCATGCACTATCCTAAAGTTTACGATGTCATTGTTATCGGTGGCGGTCACGCAGGTACTGAAGCGGCGCTTGCTGCGGCACGTATGGGGCGACAGACTTTGTTGCTGACGCACAATATCGAAACTTTGGGGCAGATGAGCTGTAATCTCGTAAGGGTGCTGCTGTACGTGCCACACGTGCCCAAGCCGATCGTGTGCGCTATAAAGCCGCAATTCGCTACACCTTAGAAAATCAAGCCAATCTCGATATCTTTCAACAAGCCGCTGACGATATCATCGTAGAAGGTGATACCGTCAAAGGCGTAGTCACGCAGATGGGCGTGCGCTTTGAATGTAAAACCGTGGTACTCACCACAGGCACATTCTTAGGCGGAATAATCCATATCGGCATGGAAAAATCTAGCGGTGGTCGAGCGGGTGATCCACCGTCGATTGCGCTGGCTGATCGTTTACGTGAATTAAATCTGCCAGTCGGACGTTTAAAAACAGGTACACCGCCACGTATTGATGCACGCTCAGTCGATTTCTCAGTGATGACGGCACAGCCGGGTGATTTCCCTTCGCCGACCATGTCATTCATGGGCGATGTGTCGATGCACCCTAAACAGGTCAACTGTTATATTACCCATACCAATGAAAAAACCCATGACATTATTCGCACTGGGTTAGACCGCTCGCCGATGTACACAGGGGTGATTGAAGGGGTTGGGCCTCGCTATTGTCCGTCGATTGAAGATAAGATTCATCGTTTTGCCGATAAAGATTCACATCAAGTCTTTATCGAGCCTGAAGGCTTGGATACGCATGAGCTGTATCCGAATGGGATTTCGACCTCATTGCCTTTTGATGTGCAGTTTGAACTGGTACGTTCGATCAAAGGTATGGAAAATGCGCATATTCTGCGTCCCGGTTATGCCATCGAATATGATTATTTCAATCCACAAGCCTTAAAATTCACCTTAGAAACTAAAGCCATTAATAATCTGTATTTTGCTGGTCAGATCAACGGCACCACAGGTTATGAAGAGGCGGGGGCACAAGGTTTACTTGCAGGTTTAAACGCCGCACGTCGTGCTTGGGATCAAGAACAATGGACGCCAAAACGTGACGAGGCCTATATCGGCGTATTGGTCGATGATTTGATCACACTCGGTACAAAAGAACCGTACCGTATGTTTACTTCACGTGCCGAATATCGTCTGATGCTCCGTGAAGATAATGCCGATCAACGCCTGACGAAGATTGGTCGTGAGCTCGGCTTAGTCGATGATGCACGTTGGAATGCCTACTGTGAAAAAATGGAAGCCGTAGAAAGTGAAACAGCACGTTTACAACATTTATGGGCTGCGCCAAATAACCCAATGGGTAAAAAGTTTGTCGAAATGACGGGTGCAGATTTGTCCAAAGAATGCTCTGCGATTGACTTGCTGAAACGTCCAAATATTAATTTTGCCCAAATTGCCGAGCTTACAGATTCAGAAGTATCTGCACAAGTCGGTGATCAGATCGAAATTGCCGTGAAATATCAAGGTTATATCAATCGTCAGCATGAAGATGTGGCGCAGATGAAACGCTTGGAAGAAACGCAAATCCCAAGTGATTTTGATTATGATATCGTGTCGGGTATGACAAATTAAGGAAATAGTGATGAAAAAGGCTTTCATTGCAGTTGCAGCATTATCAATGAGCTTAGTGGCTTGTACGACAACGACTGGCACTTCAACTTCAGGAAATACATCGACTGCGGGATCAGCAGTGACGATTGGTACAAATATCTTTAAGGCAGCGGTAGATAATCAATGCCGTACCGAACTGAATAGCAACAACGCTTGGCGTGCAATCGCTTTGACCATGACAGCAGAACAGCAAACAGCGATGGAAAATAAAATCTGTGGTTGTGTCAGTGAAAAAGCACCGCAAAACGTGACGGCTGTAGATTTGGCGACTGCTGCAATAGACCAAAATGCACGTGCGCAGATCGTTGCCAATACGGTCGCAAAAACCTTGACGGCGTGTTATTCAGAGTTCGTGAAGAAGTAATATCTTAAATCGACCAATTATTAAAAAAGCGAAATGATCATTGATGATGGATTTCGCTTTTTTTATGCCAATCATTTCATTTCAAATTTAAGCTGTAAGAGAAAAACATGACACAAGTTCAATTAATCGCAGGGGTAGACGAAGCAGGGCGTGGACCTTTGATTGGTTCTGTGGTCGCTGCTGCTGTGATTTTAGATTCGAATCAGCCGATTGAGGGATTGAATGATTCCAAAAAACTCACTGCAAAAAAACGTGAGAAGCTCTTTAAAGAAATTCAGCAAAAGGCATTGGCATGGTCGATCGCTGAAGCGAGCCATGAAGAGATTGATGAGATCAATATTTTGCAAGCGACGATGCTTGCAATGCAACGTGCAGTTGCAGGGCTAAAGGTACAAGCGGATTTGGTACGTATAGATGGCAACCGTTGTCCTGATTTAAGCTTGCCTTGTGAAGCTGTGGTTGGTGGAGATGCTTTGCATCAAGAGATTAGTGCAGCCAGTATCTTGGCAAAAGTTGCTCGAGATCGTCAGATGCAGGCGCTTGATGCGGAATATCCTGCTTATGGTTTTGCAAAACATAATGGTTATCCAACCAAAGCGCATTTAGAAGCGATTGAAGCGCATGGCGTCTTAGCACAACATCGTCGTAGTTATAAACCGATCCGTCATATCATAGATCGGTGATTTACGGTTTAAGGTGCAGAAGTCTTTGAGAATTTAAAGCCGTTTTAAAATTGCAACGCTGTGACAAGATAATCAGCCTATACGATATTTTAAAATTGCATAATAATGATCTTAGTATGTTTGCTACATCTGTACTACATCCTTGCGACATTGTATGAAATTGCATTGTATTGATCACTCAATTATTTAGGAATCATCATGAACACTTTGCCCGGCTTGTTTATTTCACATGGTTCGCCGATGCTCGCCATTGAAGCGGGACAGGTCGGTCCTGCACTTGAGCGGATTCGTTTCAATCTACCAAAGCCTGAAGCGATCGTGGTGCTTTCTGCACATTGGGAAGATGATGCACTCGAAGTCAGCACAGCAGTGCGTCCAAAGACGTGGCATGATTTTCGTGGCTTTCCTGAAGAGTTGTATAAAATCCAATATCCTGCCGCTGGTGAACCAGTGCTTGCCGAAGAAATCATTTCACTACTACAACAGGCTGGCTTTGATGCACATGCCAATGCGATGCGTCCACGTGATCATGGCGTATGGATGCCTTTGTTGCATATGTATCCTGAGGCAGATATTCCTGTCATTCAATTGTCATTACCACGTTTTTATACGGCGAAACAGCTCTATGACATGGGGCAGGCTTTGGCAGTGCTTCGTGAGCGTCAAGTGTTACTCATAGGCTCAGGCAGTATTACGCACAATCTTGCAGAACTGAGTTGGTCAGATGATGCCGATGTGCCTGAATGGGCGAGTGAATTTCGCAATACCGTAGCGCTGAGTTTGGTGCATTCCAGTTTTAGTATGGGAGCATTAGGTATGGATATTTATCGGTTTGACTGAGTATAGTAAACCAACTTGAATCTGCTACTGCGTTAATCTCACTTGAAGTACGATGTGTACACCTTGGTTCGGTTGCCTTGTATCAGAAACTTGTATCAGAATAAGTTTCTTCGACTATTTCCACTCGTTTAGCGGATAAGTTTTTAAGCCATCATTTGATGTCGTGTTAGCAAGGGCAGTTTATGTAAAGATTACATAATGTTTCAGCTTTTAAACAATCCTTGCAAGTCTGTCCTTAATTTTTCGCTATGCTAGTGCCAATAAAATTTTGAGGGAAATTCGACATGAAACAGCGTTTAATTTTTTCTGCGTTGGGATTGTCATTAGCAACAGCATTAACTGCATGTCAGTCTACATCGCAAACAGCGACCGAAACGAATAATAACAACTCATCAGTGCAAGGAGCGCAATTGATGCAGATCAAAGCACAAATGTTGCAATCCTACGTGTGGACGCATCAAGCGACCAATATGCCAAAACCAATCATTCTGAATTTTCAAGATGGACGCATCGGTATAGATGCAGGCTGTAATGGTATGGGTGCAGATGTACAAGTCGATGATCAAGTGATCAAAGCTGGCAATGTCATGAGCACGATGAAAGCTTGTGAGCCATCTATCATGAAGCAAGAGCAAATGGCAGGAAAGTTATTTGCCAATCGTGATGTGCCATACGAGTTGGACTTGGCAAATTTGAATCAACCAGTTTTGATTTTAACGACGGCTGACGGTCAAAAACTTCGTTTTACAGGTGAGCCAACTGCGAGGCTGAGATCCAATTTTTAGAAATTGCGGCTGAAACCAAATCATGCGTAGGTGTTGCGCCGATGCAATGTTTGCAAGTTCGTGAAATCAAATATGATGACGGTAAAAAAGTTGCAGTCGGTGAGTGGTCAAATTTTTATAGCCAAATTGAAGGTTATCAACATCAACAAGGCATTCGAAATATTATCCGTGTAAAACGCTTTACTCGCACCAATCCTGCGGCAGATCAGTCGAAATATGCCTATGTACATGATTTAACTGTAGAAGCAGAACAAGTGAAATAGTCGATAAAAGTCGGAAGGCTTCGCTTTTAATATATTTTGATTTTTTCTATATTTAAAACAATAACCCGTAAATTTTAGAATTTACGGGTTATTTTTGATTTTGAAATCGCTATTTTAGAGCAATGAACAAATCAACAATAAGATCGAAGCAAAGCTAAAAGAAAGTTAAGCCAAAAGTTTAGCTGTTTTTCTCACGTGCAATGGCACGGTAACCAATATCACTACGATATTGCATGCCAGTGAAAGTCACTTGACCACACACTTCTAAAGCATTGATCTGTGCTTCAAGGACGCTCTCACCAAGTGCAGTCACGCACAGCACACGACCACCCGATGTGATCACATGACCATCTTCAGTGAGTGCTGTACCTGCATGGAATATTTTGGTGTCTTCTGGACATTGCCCCAGACCAGAAATCACATCGCCTTTACGCACACTTTCAGGATAGCCTTCGGCAGCTAAGACCACACCGATTGACTTGCGTTCATCCCACTGCGCTTCACTAGGTAGATTACCTGCGATACCTGCTTCGACCAAATCGACCAGTGAAGATTGCAAACGCATCATGATCGGCTAAGTTTCAGGATCACCAAAACGACAGTTAAATTCGATCACACGAGGTTGACCGTCACTATCAATCATCAAACCTGCATAGAGGAATCCAGTGTAGTCATGCCCGTCTTTTTTCATGCCATCTACGGTTGGACGCATGATTTGATCCATAGCACGTTGGAACACTTCATCAGTCACCACAGGTGCAGGGGAGTAAGCACCCATCCCGCCAGTGTTCGGACCTTGATCACCTTCAAAGATACGTTTGTGATCTTGCGAAGTTGCCATTGGCAAGATGTTGTTGCCATCGATCATGCAGATAAACGAGGCTTCTTCGCCCTCTAAGAATTGCTCAATCACCACACGGCTACCTGCATTGCCAAATTTATTACCTGCAAGCATGTCATCAATCGCTGCAAAGGCTTCGTCATTGGTAATTGCAACGATCACGCCTTTACCTGCAGCAAGTCCATCGGCTTTGATGACGATCGGCGCTCCATGTTGTTCGACATAGGCTTTGGCAGGTGCAATCTCGGTAAACACCTCATAAAAAGCCGTTGGAATGTTGTGCTTTTTCAAAAAGTCTTTGGCAAATGCTTTTGAACCTTCGAGCTGTGCGGCGTACTGGGTTGGTCCCCAGATTTTTAAGCCTGCAAGACGGGCAGCATCGACCACGCCATTGACCAGCGGTGCTTCTGGTCCAACGATGATGAGGTCGATTTGGTTATTTTTGGCAAACTCGACGATGGCAACATTGTCCAAAATGTCGAGTTGTACATTTTGACATTTGTCTTCATTGGCGGTGCCTGCATTACCTGGCGCTACAAAGACCGTGCGGACTTTGGTATCTTGGGCAATTTTCCAAGACAAGGCATGCTCACGACCACCACTACCCAAAACTAAAATATTCATCAATTATTTTCCCTTTTCATCTCGCAATGAAATCGAATTTATCAAAATGCTGTGATGCAAAAATTTCATCAAAAATTATGAATGAAAAAATCCCTGTGTACTAGCCTAAAATGAGGTGTTGAACTGTACAAAGGGATTTTAAAAATCAGTGACGGAAGTGGCGCATGCCTGTAAATACCATGGCAATACCGTGTTCATTGGCTGCAGCGATGGTTTCTTCATCACGCATTGAACCACCCGGTTGGATAATACATTTGATACCCGCTTTGGCTGCATTATCAATACCATCACGGAATGGGAAGAACGCATCTGATGCCATCACCGCACCTTCAACGACAAGCCCTGCATGTTCTGCTTTGATCGCTGCGATACGAGCGGAGTTGACACGGCTCATTTGACCAGCGCCAACACCGATGGTTTGACGATTTTTCGCATAGACAATCGCATTTGATTTGACATACTTCGCCACTTTCCAAGCAAAAATAAGATCGTCAATTTCTTGCTCGGTTGGTGCACGTTCTGTGACGACTTTGAGATCAGAGGCTTTGATCATGCCTAAGTCTTGATCTTGTACCAAAAGTCCACCGTTGACACGTTTGAAGTCGAACTGCGGTGCACGTGCATCAATTGCAGGTAGTTCGCCACAAGTCAAAACACGTACATTTTTCTTAGCGCCAGTGACTTCAAGTACGCCATCGGCAATACTTGGCGCAATGATCACCTCGACAAACTGACGATCAACAATTGCTTGCGCAGTTGCCACGTCTAACTCACGGTTAAAAGCGATAATGCCACCAAATGCAGACTCAGGATCGGTTGCATAAGCAAGATCATAAGCAGTTTGAATACCGTCTAAAGACACTGCTACGCCACATGGATTAGCATGTTTTACGATCACACAAGCAGGCTTGGCAAAAGTTTTGACACATTCCAGTGCAGCATCAGTATCAGCGATATTGTTATAAGACAGTTCTTTACCTTGTAATTGCGTTGCCGTCGATACAGATGCCTCAGTCGCAGTGCTTTCCACATAGAACGCTGCTGATTGATGTGGGTTTTCCCCATAACGCAAATCTTGTGATTTGTTCATTTGCACGTTGAAAGTACGTGCAAACTGATCCGCTTCACCTTCTGGTTTGCCAACACGTGCGCCGAGATATTGCGCAATCATGCCGTCATATTGTGCGGTATGCTCAAAGGCTTTTACTGCCAAATCAAAACGCGTCGCATGTGAAAGCGTACCATCTGCTTTTAACTCAGTCACTACGGTATCGTAGTCTGACGCATTGACGATGATGCCTACTGATGCGTGGTTTTTCGCTGCTGCACGTACCATAGTTGGACCACCGATGTCGATGTTTTCAATCGCATCTGCAAGTGAGCAATTTGGCTTAGCAACGGTTGCTGCAAATGGATAAAGATTGACAATCACTAAGTCGATCGCATCAATATTGTGCTCTGCCATGACAGCTTCATCTAGCCCACGACGCGCCAAAATCCCTCCATGAATCTTTGGATGTAGGGTTTTGACACGACCATCCATCATTTCTGGGAAGCCAGTGTGCTCAGACACTTCGATCACAGGAACTTGGTTGTCTTTAAGTAGCTTATAAGTGCCACCAGTCGATAGAATTTCAATATTTAAGCTTGCAAGCGATTGCGCAAACTCAACGATACCAGTCTTATCAGAAACGGAAATTAAAGCACGAGAAACAGTCATAGCGGTATGTTTAAAATCAAAAGTGAAAAGGGGAAATCTCTAAAAATTGGGCATAAAAATGCCCGCTCGTTGGCAGGCATCTTATCATTTATTCAACTATTCAGCCATTAGTCCGTGCGCTTTTAACTTTTTACGCAAAGTACCACGGTTAAGTCCTAGAATCTCAGCAGCACGTGTTTGGTTGCCACGAGTATATTCAAGAACGACTGATAATAATGGTTTCTCCATTTCAGCCAAAACCATATCGTAAACTTGCGCTGGCTGTTCACCTTGCAATTGAGCGAAATAGTGGCGAACTGCACGGTCTACGTGAATACGTAGCGCAACGTCAGATTGTGCAGTAAAAATAGGAGACTTACTATTCATGCGATAAATCCGAAAATTTTGACCACTAGATAATTAATGTAGTTCATCAACATTATCTTAGCGGTGGGTTAATATGTTAAGCATCTAGTGACCCATTCAAGACCATCAAAATAATGATCGTTTAAACAGTCACAGCTTCATCCGAAATGAAGCACAAACAATTCATTTTGCGGTGCAACTCAAGCGTGTTTGACTGTATGAAAAATATACATGTCAAAAACAACGAAAAACAAAACCCTACACCAACCAAAATTGGCAATCAAAAGGGAATAGTTTTCAAACTGCTAGAACCAGCAAAGGAGACAAGTTAAAACTTCAATTGCACATATCATAGCATTTTCTAGCCCAAAGTGAGCAAATAAAGTTCATTTTTTCGTAATTATTTTGCTGTATATTTGGAAAGTTTCAGCGTATATTCCTCAACTTTTTGTTTTTCCTAAATTGTTTAAAAAATATGCAAAGCCATTTTTTGTAAATAAAGCCAAATTAAATTTGTATTTTAGACAAAAGATCGAAAGATATGACTGATTAGATGTAGTGAAAGAAGAAAATTTGAAAAATCAGTAAAAGCACCAGTAAAAAATTCAGAATCCCCCAAGTCACATAATAATTGCGCTGAGTATCTGTCATTTTCACCTTACGGACATATCGAACATCGTTTTTCTTTGGATTGATGTTGGGCGTTGCGATTGTTACTGCTTTATTTAAATCAAACTGATTTGGACTCATGGTGTCGAGGTGGTTGAGATAGGTATATAGGTTTAACCGTGAGCCCTCTACACTACTATTCATTATTCCCATTACATGATCAATGATGCCTGCATTCTTTGAGGCATGCGCCGTCAAATCAAATGGGTTGGTTTGGATGTCTTTGGTACTATGCTGTAGGGAGTAGTGAATGAAGTTTTGCGCATTGGTATTGGGTAGATAGTCAGGATCAAGAATAAAATGCGCAAAAGCATCAAATGTCGCATTGCATTCGGCACAGCGCACTTTTCCCTGAGCAATGTTAAGTTGCATCAGGGTGAGTTCATAGGTGCTTTGACAGCTTGGACATTGGCTATAGTAGCGCATTGATTCTCAATCCAATTTTAGCTCAACATCGAGTTGGTTAAGCCTTTCGATGTCCTGAAAGGCGACACCAGTTTTCTTCACGCATCTGTTGCCCAGTGATTTCAAAATACGGTGCGTAAGCAGCTTTGACATCTTCGATCTGTTCTTCAATCAATCCTGCAAGTGCAATCTGTGCATTCGGCACAGTCAGATTATAGAAAGTTTCAACCAGCATCATCAGTGGCTTGGCTAAGATATTTGCCACCAAGATTTCTGTTTTGTCTTGATAATGGGCTTCAAAATCTTCAGGTAATCCGACCCAAAGTCGATCTGCCACACCATTCAATTCAGCATTTTGCTTGGTTGCAAGGACGGCTTGAGGGTCAATATCAGTTGCATAGACATACTTCGCACCGAGTAATAGTGCAGCAACACCTAGAATCCCAGAGCCACAGCCATAGTCGATCACTACTTTGTCTTTTAGATCCAGTCCTGCAAGCCATTGTAGGCATAGGAAAGTACTGGCATGGTTACCCGTACCAAAAGCAAGCCCTGGATCAAGTTTGATATTGGTCACTTCGGGATTGGGTGCTTCAAGCCATTCAGGGACGATCCAAAGATTGTCTGCGACTTGGATCGGCTCATAATAATCCATCCAAGCACGTTCCCATGCTTGATCTTCGATGACTTCTGAGCGGATTGCAGTATGCTCGATCTGCGTAGAAATAAACTGCGATAATGCATCTGCATCTAAAGGTTGCTCTTCATCTTGCTGAAAAATACCAGTCACAATGACATTATCCCAAAGCGGTGTTTCACCCGGCAGCGGTTCAAGCAAAGCTTGATCTTCCGCATCGTCTAAAGTCACGCTCACTGCACCTAAAGATAATAGTAGTGATTCGCAGATTTCGACTTGAGATTGTTGTACTGTGATATGGATTTGCAACCAGTTCAAAAGATGTCACCAAAAAATTCTATTGTTGCGATGTATTGTAGCCGATAAGCACAATAAAAGATTGGGCACTGGGAAAATTCCCACAAAAAAATAAGGGTCTTAATAAAGTAAAGCGCATCAACAGTGGCTGTTGATGCGCTTTGATTGGTTGAATTTTTAGCGAGAATTAATGATTGAGACTCTCAGCTGTTGCATCTTCAGGTAGTGGCGCAATGCGATTGAGTAGAAAACCAAATGCCACCGCAAAAAAATACATAAAGATCGAATACACCGCCGCAGGCATGGCAATGGTGGTACTTGCCATGATGGTAATGGCAATGGTAATCGCCAGAGTGCCATTATGAATACCGATCTCAAACGCCGAAGCACGTGCTTGGCGTGCGCTGATACCAAACATTCTCGGAACGAAATAGCCAATGCTTAGGCTTATTGCGCAGAATAATGCGGTTGCTACACCGACTTCGCCAATATAGTTTACGAGGTTTTCACGCTCGCTCATGATCGCACCAAGAATAATAATCACGAGGAAAACCACGGCAAAAATGCGAGTAGGTTTATTGAGCTTATCCGCTGTGCTTGGCGAGTAATGACGAATTAACATCCCGATCAATACAGGCACGATAATGATCACAAAGACTTGCACGACTTTGGCAAACTGTAGACCGATCTGTTGATCACCTTGCATAAAGTGATTGATGGCAAAGTTCACCACGATCGGTAAAGTGACGGCGGCTAAGATCGAATTGATTGCCGTCAAGGTAATATTTAAAGCAATATCACCTTTAAATAGATAGCTCAGCAAATTGGCAGTAGCACCACCTGGAGAAGCTGCAAGTAGCATCAAACCGACTGCGAGTAATGGTGAAAGGGCAAAAAGTTTACACAAGGCAAAAGCGACACCAACCAATAACACCAGTTGGCAAAATAAGGCAACAAACACGGCTTTTGGGTGCTTTCTGACTCGGCTAAAGTCTTGTGGCGTGAGCTCTAAACCTAGACCTGCCATGACAATACCGAGTGCAATCGGTAAAAATACGGTAACGAGTGCGGAGTCCATTATTATTCATCCTTGAATATTCTAAGCGATTGATTTTGAGTGTAGCGTAATTTACCTGCTTTACAAGCGGTTTAAAGCAAGCGGTTAAAACTATACAAATAAAGTCATGTAATAAAAATCATGTAATTAGAATTATGCAATAAAAACCATGTAACTAGTATCGTGCAATAAAAATCATGCGATTAGAGTCATGCCATTAAAGTCATGCCATTAAAGTCATGCAATACAGCATCGAAATGAAACCATCGTAGGCTACAAGAGTTTGTCTAAAAAATCTGTCATCGTCATGACAGTCTTGCACATGTTGCACAGCAAAATAGGCTACACTATGCCAAGTTTTAACTATACATTTTGATTGTGCAGAAATTTGATGAGTAAACAGCAAGCGTCGAGTCGATATTGGGTCACCTGTGCCGATGGTTTGGAAAACCTATTGCAGGAAGAAATTACTGCGCTAGGTGCAGAGGTGGTCGATCGCAAAGCAGGGCGATTGATTATTCAAGGTCAGCTTGAAACCGCATATCGTATTTGCATGTGGTCACGCCTTGCCTCACGTGTGTTGTTGCCGATTTTCTCGCAAGAGATTGAACAAAATTATGATGATCGTGATGTCGCAGAAGAACTGTTTGAAGCAGCGGTCAACTTTGATTGGTCGCTGATCTTTGCACCGCAAAGTACCTTTGCCATTCGCTTGCATACCGAACGTGAAATCAAGGTCAATACACAGTTTGCGACTTTACGTGTCAAAGATGGTGTGGTGGATAGCTTTATGGAAAGCCAAGGTCGCCGTCCAAGCATTGATACCAAGCAACCTGAAATTACGCTTTACGTGCTTGCAGGCAAGTTAGCGCATCATTTCTGCCTTGATCTGTCAGGCGACAGCTTGCACCGTCGTGGCTATCGTCGTTATATGACCGATGCGCCGATCAAAGAAAATCTTGCCGCAGCGATTTTGCAAAAAGCACAACTGACTCAGCGCAAGCCTGACATGATTCTTGATCCGATGTGTGGTTCGGGGACATTTATTATTGAAGCCTTGATGATCTTGACTGAGCGTGCACCGGGCATGGTACGTCGCTTTGGTTTTAATGGTTGGCATGGGCACGATCATGAACTGTGGCAAAGCATCAAGCGTGAAGCGGTCGAACGTCATCACGCAGCGATGGAACGCCCATTGCCGAAGTTTTATGCTTTCGATGCGGACTGGGATGCGGTACAAGCCACGCGAAAAAATATCATCGCTGCAGGTTTTGAATCGGTACTCGATCAGATTCAGATCGAAGAACGTGTCCTTGGGGACTGGTGTGACTTTAATCTAACAAATGAACAAACTGCATTTGTCGTGACCAATCCACCATACGGTGAACGACTTGGTGATAAAGCCTCAAATCGTGCCTTGTATCAAGGCTTGTCGATGTTGTTGCAGGAACAATTTAGCGGACAATATGCTGCGGTGATTGCGGCGCATATTGAGCAAGCCGATGTGTTGGCATTGGCTGAGCCTGAAACTTTACGCTTGATGAATGGTAATTTACCGATCTACGTGCGGATGGGGCAGGTCAAAGCAGCGACCGATCGCCAACCATTTTTGCAAAATTGGCAGGCTGAGAAAGTCGAAATTGAAGAAGCACAAGACTTTGCCAACCGTCTACAGAAGAATATGCAAAGCCTGAAAAAATGGGCAGTGAAAGAACAAGTCCATTGCTTGCGTTTATATGATGCGGATTTGCCTGATTTTAATTTGGCGGTGGATTTGTACGGCGAGCTATTGCATGTGCAAGAATATGCACCACCGAAAAAAATTGATCCTGAAAAAGCCAAAAAGCGTTTTAATCTGGCACTCGCGGCAATTCGTGCGGTCACTGGGATTCCACGTGAAAAAGTTTTTATCAAAACCCGTGCCCGTCAGTCTGGTAAAGCGCAATATGAAAAGCAAAGCCAAGCTTCTAAACGTTTTATCGTGCGTGAAGGTGATGCCAAACTGCTAATTAATATGACTGATTATTTGGACACAGGCTTGTTCTTAGATCATCGTCAGATTCGTTTGCAGATTGCCAAAGAAGCAAGAAATAAGCATTTCTTAAACTTGTATAGCTACACTTCAACTGCAAGTGTGCATGCTGCGCTTGCAGGTGCGGCGAGTACCACCAGTGTCGATCTATCAAATACTTATCTGAACTGGGCGAAAGAAAACTTCGTACTGAATGGCTTGACGGTTGATCACCCTGATGAACAGCATCAATTCTTCGCCAGTGATTGTTTTGAATGGCTGAAAGAAGGGCATGAGCAATACGATTTGATCTTTATTGATCCGCCGACATTCTCCAATTCGAAAAAATTCTACGGCACATTCGATGTACAACGTGATCATTTGTCTTTGATCAAACGTGCGATGAATCGCCTCAGCAATGAGGGCGTTTTATATTTCTCCAATAACTATCGTGGTTTTGAGATGGATGAGGAGATTGAAGCGATGTTTGATGTGCAAGAAATCACCCAGTGGACGATTGGCCCAGACTTTAAACGCAATCAAAAAATCCACCGTGCGTGGCGGATTCGTCATTTTGATGTGGCGTAAACTCCTCATGAGTCCATTAGCAACGTGATATTCATTCAATTTTGTAGTGTAATTTTGGTTTAAAAATTATGAGTAAACACGATACTTCACTTTCAAAAAGCCAACTTGATTTACTCAAGCAGTTTAAAAAGAAAATTCAAACAGGCGATGATCGCACAGATATTGACGTCTCGATCAAAAGCGGTGGACAAAAAAGCACAACACAAAAAAGTAGTGCGGCAGAGATTAAGCCAATTGAAGACGACTCACAGCTTTTTTCCAAAGCTATGCAAGGCGTGGAAAAAATTAAATCGCATAATCTTGCACAGACCGAAAGCACAACTAAACAAAAGAAAGTCGATGCGCAAACTTTGGCAAAACGCATGGCAGCAGAAGGTAGCGAGGTCGCAGAAGGTGAAGCACTTTCTGATATGCAGGCTTTGCTGAATCCTGTAGCGAATCAAGCCTTTCTCAGTTATCGCATTGCGACCTTGCAACATCGTGTTTTTGAAGATTTAAAAGCAGGAAAAATGCGTTGGTTTGAAGCGGTCGATTTGCATGGTTGTACTATTGAGCAAGCTCGTAGCGCTGTGCTTGAGCTACTGCACATTGCCAAAGAAAATAACCAAAATGTGGTAAAAATCGTGCATGGCAAAGGCAAAGATGGCGTACTGAAAACTTGTGTCAATGGCTGGCTTCGTCAACATCGTGACGTCTTGGCGTTTGTTAGTGCGCCAGAGAATCAAGGCGGTACAGGTGCTGTTTTGGTGCTGTTAAAACGTGCAGAGAAAAACCCAAAATACGATGCACAGAAATAGTCGATTGTACATTGTAGGTCGAGTTGATTTTGAGCTAGTTTTCAAAATGTTTATAGCCTATAGAAATTCATCACGAATATTTTATAGCACACTGATTTGTGCATGGCTTTCTGCTACAATGCGCACCTTGTTTGACGAACCTAGTGTAAGCCCATGAGTATGCAACAATACTACGCAAAAATTTTAACGGAAATTGGTGAAGATTTGGCACGTCCAGGGCTTCAAGATACGCCGATGCGTGCGGCAAAAGCATTCTCATTTTTAACCTCAGGTTATCAACAAAAGCTCGAAGAAGTGGTCAATAATGCGGTATTCCCTGCGGATAACCGTGAAATGGTGTTGGTGAAAAATATCGAATTTTATTCACTGTGTGAGCATCATTTATTGCCATTTTATGGGCGTGTGCATATTGCCTATTTACCTGAAGGGCAGGTTTTAGGCTTGTCGAAATTTGCACGGATTACCGAGATGTTTGCGCGCCGCTTACAGATTCAAGAGAATCTGACCAAGCAAATTGCCGAAGCGATTCAAGAAGCAACAGGCGCACGTGGCGTTGCAGTGATGATTGATTCGGCGCATATGTGTATGGTGATGCGTGGTGTCGGCAAACAACATTCCACTACACGCACTGTGTCGTATTTGGGCGAGATGAAAGATAATCAACAAGCACGGCAAGAATTTTTAAGCGCTGTGCCTGAGGCTTTTTGATTCAATTTTTTAGAGTTGGGTTTGATGTGGATGAAAAAGCGGAATTAATTGTTCTGCTTTTTTTTATGATTAAAATTTAGATGGTTAAGTTGTAAAACGAAACTCGTGGCATATTTTATGCACCGCTTTTAATGAAAATCAGTTAAAGTAAGCTGAAATGATCATTGCGGGAGAGTGCAATGCAACATGGATATTTTTGAGGAATTTCTTAACAAAATTTCTGATTAATATTTAGGTTGTATATCAATGCACGCCGAAGGAGCAACAGCCTCGGAAACTCTCAGGCAAAAGGACCGTGATGATCACTTACAATCTGGAGAGAAGCAGATTCAATATACTTCATCAATTGATGAATGTGTTTAACTGCTCACCGAAGGGGATGGTTGGTTTTATTTTTCTTATGCTTTTGAATGTGTTAGAAAAATAAAGCGAATCGAAACTCTCAGGTACAAATGACAGATGAGGCGAACGCATAACCTATAGTCAGAGAACTTAAATCCTGTTACAGCGTTAACCTCGCTCGAAGTATTATTTATACATCTTCACTTGGTTGCCTTGTATCAGAACTTAATTTCTTCGACTATATCAAATAGGTATGGGGGAGCCATGTCAAAAATTTGTATCATCGGTGCGGGCATTACAGGGGTAACCTCTGCGTATGCACTCGCCAAACTTGGTCATCAAGTGACCGTCATCGAACGTCATCTCAAACCTGCAATGGAAACTTCGTTTGCCAATGGTGGACAGCTTTCCGCATGTAATGCCGAAGTGTGGAACCAAGTCGCAACCATTCGTAAAGGCATGAAATGGATGGGCAAGCCTGACGCACCATTGTTGCTCAATCCATCATTTTCTATGCACAAATACAGTTGGCTGTATCAATTCGTATCACATATCAAAGACTATGAAACCAATACCATTCAAACGGTGAAGTTAGCACTCGATGCACGCTATCGTCTGTTCGATGTGGCGGAGCAAGAGGGCATTGATTTTGATTTGGAAAAGAAAGGCATTCTGCACTTTTTCCATAATGACGCAGATTTCCAAACTGCTAAGAAAGTCAATGAATTACTGCGTAAAGGTGGCTTAGAACGCTATGCGGTTAGCCCTGAAGAAATTAAACAAATCGAGCCTGCTTTGAAAGGTGAATATGTCGGCGGTTTTTACACACCTGACGATGCGACTGGTGATATTCACAAGTTTACCAATGGCTTAGCACAAGCTGCTGAGAAGTTGGGTGTCGAGTTCCGAGTTGGTACAGATGTGACCGATGTCAAGCTCAAAGGATCTACTCTCCAAGATGGTGGTGTGACTTTGATGATTCAACCGAGTGAAGAATCATTGGAGCAATTCGAAGCACACACGATTGAAGCTGATGCGGTGCTGATCTGTGGTGGTGTGAATAGTTATCAACTGGCTGATAAGCTTGGCGATCGAGTGAATATTTATCCAGTTAAGGGCTATTCAATCACGGTTAATCTCGAAGCTGAGCCGAATAAAGAAAATGCACCGTGGGTCAGCTTACTCGATGAAAGTGCCAAAATCGTGACCAGTCGCTTGGGTGAAAATCGTTTCCGTGTTGCAGGTACAGCAGAGTTTAATGGCTATAACCGTGACATTCGTGCGGATCGTATTTTCCCACTACTGCAATGGGTGCGGACAAACTTCCACCTCAATGCTTGCAATAGTGTGCCGTGGAGTGGGTTACGTCCAATGACACCGAATCTGATGCCGCGTGTTGAGCAGGGCAAACATCCTCGTGTTTTTTATAATACAGGGCATGGTCATTTGGGCTGGACGCTTTCAATGGCGACCGCTGAGATCATTAGCCAAACTATTGATCAGCAGTTGGGAAAATAATCTTAAATGCGCCATTTTGATGCATTAATAATGGGCTGAAATATTTTTGTCTTAGAATGGTGCGTATATTTTAAATGGAAACGAATTATTTAATCAGATGTTTCTAAATAGTGCATTTTCAAATTTGCTCAGTATAATATGGGCAAGTTCAAAGTTCTAAAAGCGTCTGAGTTCTAAGAATATCAATGTTTTAGATAAAGGATTGAAAGTTGGTATGGGATTTGCTTTAAAGTAAACCAAGTTAATAAACTGCCAACTGGAAAAGCACCGAACAGGTGCGAACAAATTCAACTGGAGCGTAATGCACATGTCAAATAAAGTACTTGAATTAATCAAAGAAAGTGGCGCGAAGTGGGTAGACTTCCGTTTCACTGATACCAAAGGTAAAGAGCAACACGTGACTTACCCATCGGATTCAATCGATGAAGATTCGTTCGAAGACGGTAAAATGTTCGATGGTTCTTCGATCGCAGGTTGGAAAGGTATCGAAGCGTCTGACATGATTTTACGTCCTGATGCAGAAACTGCATTCATCGATCCATTCTTCGCAGAAGCGACTGTGGTTGTGACCTGTGACGTGATCGAGCCATCGACTGGTCAAGGTTATGAGCGTGATCCACGTTCTATCGCACGTCGTGCAGAAGAATATTTGAAATCAACTGGTATCGGCGATACAGCATTCTTTGGTCCAGAACCAGAATTCTTCGTATTTGATGACGTGAAATGGGACATCGACATGTCTGGTGCACGTCACACCATCTCTGCTGAAGAAGCAGCTTGGTCTACTGGTAACGAATACGACGCAGGCAACTCTGGTCACCGTCCACGTGTGAAAGGCGGTTACTTCCCAGTGCCACCAGTAGATTCTGGTCAAGATATGCGTGCAGAGATGTGTGCGAAAATCGAAGACATCATGGGACCAGGTCGTGTCGAAGTACATCACCACGAAGTTGCATCATGCCAAATGGAAATCGGTGTAAGCTTTAACACTATGGTTCGTAAAGCGGACGAAGTACAACAGTTCAAATATGCTGTACATAACGTAGCGCACCAGTTTGCAAAAACTGCGACTTTCATGCCGAAGCCACTTGTAGGTGATAATGGTTCTGGTATGCACGTTCACATGTCGATCTCTAAAGACGGCAAGAACTTGTTCGCAGGTGATGAATACGCAGGTCTTTCAGAAATGGCGTTGTTTTTCATCGGTGGTGTGATCAAGCACGCTCGTTCATTGAATGCGATCACGAATCCATCAACGAACTCGTATAAGCGTTTGGTACCACACTACGAAGCACCGATTATGCTTGCTTACTCAGCACGTAACCGTTCTGCATCAATCCGTATTCCTTACGTTTCTAGCCCGAAAGGCAAGCGTATTGAAGCACGTTTCCCAGATCCAATGATGAACCCATACTTAGGTTTTGCGGCATTGTTGATGGCTGGTCTTGACGGTATTCAAAACAAAATCCACCCAGGTGAAGCTGCTGATAAAAACTTGTATGATCTTCCTCCTGAAGAAGAAGCGAAAATCCCTACAGTTGCGCATAGCCTAGATATGGCTCTTGAAGCACTTCAAGCAGATCACGAATACTTGTTGAAAGGCGGCGTATTCACTAAAGAAATGCTTGATGCGTATATCGAATTGAAAACTGAAGATGTTCGTCGTTTGAACACGACAACTCACCCAGTTGAGTTTGATATGTACTACAGCTTGTAATACATTATCTGTAATAAAAGAAGCTCGCCATGTGCGGGCTTTTTTTATGCCAAGACAAATCTATCCATAGGTAAGATTAAATTGTGTGCGATTTATTTGTGTAAACGCTTTATAATAGGCGATGTAATGCAGTGATTATCAATGAACATGGCGTGGTATTTTTTGTGAATGAATTACTTAAACTAGATAATCAGTTGTGCTTTGCCTTGTATTCGGCAAATCTCGCACTGAATCAACGCTACAGAGAACTGCTTGCACCATTGAATATTACTTATCCGCAGTATTTGGTGATGCTAGTGTTATGGGAAAAAGATCAGCTCACTGTTTCCGAGATTGGTAAAAAGCTTTTTTTAGAATCTTCCACATTAACACCATTGCTCAAGCGACTTGAAGCTCAGCATCTTTTACAACGTCGCCGTTCAAGCCAAGATGAACGACAGGTGCTGATTCATCTCACCGAGCAGGGCAAAACATTGCAGCAACATGCAGAGAAAATTCCCGAAGCGGTGATGTGCGCAACTGAGTGTGATTTGGTGCAATTGATTGAGCTTAAACAATCTTTGAATGATCTAAGAGATCAGCTCAATCAAAAATAAGCGAAACAATAAACAACAGATCAGCAATTCATAAGGCGTTACATTAGGGTCTGTTGACATTTCAACCATGCATTGCGTTATCAGCTAAAACCACAGAAAAGAGGCATGAAACGAAGGGAATGGTCACTCCCTTGCCAAGTTTCATAACGAAGTTTATGGCAGTTTTAGCGATAACCCTGAGCAAGAACAAAGCATTGCTTTGTTTGCAGCGCAAGGCGCAGCGGGGGACTAGGATGTTTTTTGACGCTACGTCGTTAGGAACGAGTTATTTAGAATGACTAAACTTCCTCATTCCTGCCTAGTATCGCCTAAAAAACATCCGTAGTCGCAAGCATCTGTGAAATGTCAACAGACCCTATTTAACACTCAAGTGAAATTTCAAGCTTGAAATATTAAGTGTATCGTGTACGATATATTAGTGGACGATGTTATTAAGGAGTTATTTTCATGTCATTAGAAAAAGTGGTGTATACAGCGAAAGCAAAAGCAACAGGCGGTCGTGATGGTCGCGTACGTTCTGACGATGGTGCGTTGGATGCACAGCTAGGTGTGCCAAAAGAGATGGGCGGTGCTGGCGGTGTGGTGACTAATCCAGAGCAACTTTTTGCGGCAGGTTATTCAGCGTGTTTCTTGGGTGCGATGAAGTTCGTCGCAGGGCGTGACAAGATTGCACTTACTAAAGATGCGTATATCGATGGTGAGGTTGGTATTGGTCCTATTCCGAATGGTTTTGGGATTGAAGCGACATTGAATATTCATCTTGAAGGTATGGATCAAGCAGAAGCACAAAAATTGGTTGATGCCGCACATATCGTATGTCCATACTCAAATGCAACTCGTGGCAATATTGACGTGACATTAAATGTGATTGTATAAATCTAATCGTATGAGTACGATGGTTTAGCTATCCATTTAAATGTGCAATTCGAAGCTTCCTATAAGGAAGCTTTTTTTATTAGTGATGCAAAGTGGTTTGTTCACGATACTGCGTAGGTGTCATTTGCATTTTTGTTTTAAATGCTCGAATAAAGTTCGCTGAAGTGGAGTAGCCCAGTTCATCGGCGATTTCAGTGATGCTTTTATCTGTTTCAGTTAAAGCGGTTTTGGCACGTTCAATGATGATCTGCATGCGCATACTATGAAAATCTTGTCCGTGTTTTTTCAGATAGCGCTGTACGGTTTTGGTCGATAGATTCAGTAGTTTTGCGCATTCCGCAAGGGTTGGGATGTGATAGGCTTCTTGCAACATCATCCGAATCCAAGCTTCCATCTCATCACTATCAGAGAGTTGTTTCATGAGCTCTTGGCAGCGTTGCTCAACGATTTTTAAACTATAAATATCTGCCATAGGCAATCGAATATCTAAAGTGGTAATTGGCAAGACAAACTGAATCCCAGTCTGAATCAAATGCTGAAAATGAAAAGTCACACGATCTAGTTGTTGATATTTTTGCAGATGACGTGGTTGTGCGATGGAAAGATACACGTGATAAGGTGGATGATTACGCCCAAGTAACTCAATCAGATTGTGATAAAAGGCAATGGCAATTGCTTCAAGATGAAAATTGACATTGAGCGTACTCATCGGCATGGAAGGTTCGAAGCTTAAAAAAACTTGTGTTTCGCTTTCTCTGATCTTGAGTTGAAAGTTTGGAATGATGAGTTTGAAATATTGTGCGATCAGCTCGATTGCTTGACGTGCAGTTTCACTGGTCATTGCCACATAACCGACGAGGCTGTGTGAGCTAAGTTTGAGGGTTGAACCAAGTTCAAAAGCCAAATCGGCATTTTGTGGATACTTCAAACACAGTTCGACAAAGCGCTCAATTAGAGAAATAGACAGTTTGGCATCTTCATCCTGTAGAATTTTCTGAATTGGCAAGCCTGATTCTACAAGGATTTCCGCCACAGCAATGCCACGCTGTTGTAGCAGTTCAATGACTTTTAAATAATAGCGTGCAGGGAAAATCGGGATATTTCGATCCATACGTTATTTCTCAAACTCCTTTGTATTTGCTCTTTTTAGCATACATTTAAATCGCTTGTCTTATTATGATTATCTACTGTCTTAATATGAATACTTAAAAAATGATCAGCTCTGCATAATAAAGTCATGAATTACACCGTGACGGTGAAGGAGTAACAATAATGAATCAGTCAGTTGATCTTGAAGTTTTATCGCAAGCCAAGCCGTATGTGGATAAAAAGCGTCGTCTTTGGATGCTTGGTATCGTTGTACCCAATATTGCCAATACCGTATTGCTCGGTTATCAGTTTGGACCGAAATCGACGAAAAAATTATTTGCTTTTGCAGGTCCTCTCGTCTTGCATGTGATCATTCCAAGTATTGATAAAATGATGGGTGTCGATCCTGACAATCCGCCTGAGCAAGCGATCGCAGATTTAGAAGACGATCCGTACTATGCACGAGTGGTGAAATTATTTATCCCATTTCAATATGCTGCCAATATTTATGGCTTGTACCTTGCGAGTAAAAAATCTACGCCACTCGTTGATCAAATTGGCATTGGTCATATGCTTGGTGTGGTCAATGGCGTCGCAATTAACACGGCACATGAGCTGAGCCATAAACCTGGTAAGCTTGAGCACTATCTGTCGCATCTTGCACTTGCGCCGACAGGTTATAACCATTTCCGTATTGAACATCCGTATGGACATCATCGCCGTGTTGCGACACCTGAAGATCCTGCGTCTTCGCAAATGGGAGAAACTTTTTGGCAATTTTGGCCTCGCACTGTCATCGGGGGGATGAGTGCGGCTTATCATGCGTTGACTTTAAAAATGTTTGGTACACGTATTTTGCCAACGCAGATTGCGCAGGCGTTGCAGGGTATTACGCTGTTCGAAGCGGTGAATTATATGGAACATTATGGTTTGAAGCGTGAAGATTTGGGCAACGGTCGTTATGTACGCACCATGCCCGAACATAGTTGGAATAATAATAGTAAATTCAGTAATGTTTTGCTCTATCAGCTACAACGCCATTCAGATCATCATGCCTATCCAACCCGCAGTTTCCAATCGCTACGTCATTATGAAGATGTACCACAGTTGCCAATGGGTTATGCGAGTTTGTTCTTACCTGTGATGATTCCAAAATTATGGTTTAAGCTGATGGATGAGCGTGTGATTGCGAATTATGGTGGCGATATTGAGAAAGTAAACGTCTATCCAAAAGCGAAAAAATCATTGTTGAAAAAGTATGCACATCTTTGGAAAAAGAAAGAGCTTACAGAAAATTCGCAAGATGTTGTAAAAGTTGAAGTCGTCTGATCAATATAAGCTCATCAATTAATTTGGTGAGCTTACATTTTATATCGCAAAATTGAATAAAATCATCACCTCGGACGCTATGCAATCAACGATTTTGGTTTACACTAAACGCTGATTTTCTGGGTGCGGATTTATGCGTTTTTACCAACGGCGAGAGATACAACAATTACAATTATCAACAGGGCTCAAGCAATGGCTGATCGCAGACGGCTCGCTCACCCAACAACTCACTCAACTTTCGAACGGACAATTCCACGTCATTCCGATAAATGAACATTACCAACGGCTTTCACAGATTGATGCAATGTGGCTCAATATGCCTGAACAACACATTGCGTGGGTGCGAGAAAGTCATTTGTATGGCAGTGATGATATGCCGTGGGTCAGCGCCAAAAGTATTTTTCCGATTTTAAGCCTAAATAAACAAGCTCGAATTTTTAAACACATTGGACGGCAACCTATTGGACGTTTATTGTTTCAACGCACCACACCATCATGCGAGCGTCGGATTCTAAAATTAGATGAAGGTTGGACACGGCAAAGTTGTTATACTTGGCATGGTTGTCAATTTATTGTACAAGAAACTTTCTTAAAAACTTTTGAGCAATTTATCCAAAAATAAATTCGGACAGTGCCTATGCAAACTCAAGTTGCCACGACTTGGAAAGCGCGTTTCCAAGCCTATTATTATCTATGTCGTTTTGATAAGCCGATCGGTACAGAGCTGGTCTTTTGGCCGACCATGTGGGCACTTTGGATTGCAGCGAAAGGTATGCCATCACTCGGTATTTTGATTCCGATGATTTTGGGTGTGATTTTTATGCGTGCAGCAGGCTGTGCGATTAATGATTTTGCCGATCGTAAAGTCGATGGTCATGTTGAGCGTACCAAAACTCGTCCATTGGCATCAGGTATTATTCAGCCGATCGAAGCGATTTGGGTGTTTCTAGTGCTCGTTTTGGCGAGTGCGTGTTTATTATTTTTCTTACCGATTGAAACTTTTTATTGGTCATTTGGCGCATTAATTCTCGCCTTTATTTATCCATTTATGAAGCGTTATACGCATCTGCCACAGGTATTTTTGGGTGCTGCATTTTCATGGTCAATTCCAATGGCATATAGCGCAGTCGGGCAGACACCTGATTTGACCTGTTGGCTGTTGTATTTTGGCAATTTGGCGTGGACGGTGGCGTACGATACCCAATATGCGATTACCGACCGTGAATATGATCTTAAAATTGGCGTGAAATCTACAGCGATCTTGTTTGGGAAATATGATCTCCAGATCGTTGGTTTATTACAATTAATCAGTTTAGTACTGATTGGATTAGCGTTTTGGCGTGAGCAATTATTGCCGTGGGCAGGTTTAGCTCTCATTATTGTCGCCATTGATTTTATTTATCAAGCAGTGAAAACTAAAGATCGTGATCCTGTCATGTGCTTTTGGGCATTTCGGCATAATCGCTGGATTGGGTTGATTTTATGGCTAGGTATCGTTTTGGCATTATCTATTTCAAATTAAAGAGTGGGTTTTGATAATTATCAATATGACAACATCATGAAAAATGGCAGAAAGTATCGTAGACACGGTACTTTTTTTATGCCTAAATAAAATGGAGATCAAACCAATGATGTAAGGAGTACGTCAATGAAAATATCTAAAAAACAGGGTTTTAAAGCATTTGCAGGAATGACCATGCTTGCTACTGCCATATCAATGACAGCATGTAATGATGATGACAACAAGAGTAGTGGTGGGCAAAGTCAAGAAGAGAGTGGTTATGTTTCTGAAACGAGCTATAGCGCAGGCGCTATTCCAGAAGAAGCAAGTAAAGTCGATGTCATGAGCTACAATATGCCATATAGCAATGGCGAAATTCATCCATCATCGGCAATGGTGATCTATCCAAAAACAGAAAAACCAAGTGATGGCTGGCGTGTGGTAGTGTGGACACATGGTACAACGGGTGTAGGCGATAGATGTGCACCAAGTAAAATGGCGATGAATGAAAATTTCCTAGTCACTGCGAACAATCTATTGGAACGAGGTTATGTGATTGTTGCACCAGATTATGAAGGCTTAGGTAATCAAGGTATTCACCCTTATTTGAATCTAGAAAGTGAAGCCAATTCAGCGATCTACGCTGTGAATGCATTTAAAGAAAAGTATGGTGCCGATTTACAAGGAGATTGGATGTCGATTGGTCAATCTCAAGGTGGACATGCCTCACTGGGCGTAGCACAATTTGCCAATGATGATGAAAACTATAAAGGTGCAGTTGCCACAGCTCCTGCTTCTAGCTTGGGCTATATCATTACCAATGTCGCTCCTGATGCGATTGCTTATTATGATGCTATTAATCAAAGAGATACAGCAATTGCAATCTATTCTGAGCTACTGTCCTATGCTGCCTATGTTGGCGTGGGAATTAAAGCCTATAATCCAAGTTTTGATTACAAACAGATCTTCAATACCCAAGCTTATAATGTGGCGGTGAATGCTGAGGGTACCAATGGTGATGATGGATTATGTCTGCCTGAAATGATCGATAGATATAAAGCGGATATTAATAATTATCTGAATCAAAACACCTCAGCAACTGTAATGGATTATCCAGCGTTGACCGCTGATTTCGCCACTAATACAGTTGTGGCTGAATTCTTAAAGAACTCACAACCAGGTACAGTGAAACTCAATAAACCAATCTATGTGGTTCAAGGGACATTGGATACGGCAGTACCTTATCAAGTGACACAGGCTTTGGTGAATGGAATGAATGCGTTAGGCACTACGCCAGCAGTGCAGTTTGATTTAGTTACAGGTGCAGGTCATACGCAAGCGATTATTGATCGTAATGAACAAATCATGGACTTTATCGAAGCCAAGATGCCAGCTTCTTAACGTTGATGAAGTCAAATACAAAAAAGCCTAGATCATTGATCTAGGCTTTTTCATATTAGAGTGAATCACTCAAAATTTGGCTCTCCCACCTGGGCTCGAACCAGGGACCTGCGGATTAACAGTCCGTCGCTCTACCGACTGAGCTATGGGAGAATGTGCAAGCGATTGTATGGACTAATACATCTTAGGTCAAGGATTTTACTCATTAAAATATAAAATCAGCCCTTGATTGTTGTAATTTTAGTCATTCTCTTTGTGATCAATGCGCTTTTGTTCAGGCTGCACTTCACGTGCCTCGCCATCAATGACGCTTGAGTCGTTACTCGCACCACGACCGCCCATTTGCTGGCGTTGCATCTCTTGCATTTGACGCATCATATCGGCAAAAGGGTTATTTGGATCATTGGCATTGCCAGACATACCACCCATCATTTTTTCCATCATCGCTTGTTGGCGCTTTTGCATTGCTTTCATCGCTGAGTTTCTAAACATGGTTTGCACGGCAGGAATTAGCATTAATACTGCAATGAGATCTGACCACAAACCAGGAATGGCAAGAAGCAAGCCTGCAATCGCTCGAGGTAGGTATTTGCCGACATTGGGATCGTTGCCCATTTGTCCTGACATTTGCATTTGTTGCATCTGTGGCATGATATGCGCAACACTGCTACGCAATATCGTAAAGCCAATCATGGCAGTGAAGATAAACCAAAAGAAGACGTACCAACCGCTACCGACCAAATCACCGACCACGATCCACGTTACGATCTCAGTCACGATGGCAATCAATACTAATAAAATCAGACCCATTTTGTTGCTTTGCAACCTCATTCAAAATTTAAAACAAAAAACAATGTATTCAATTTAACCCATCATCATGTGCTTGGCACGACCGCATAGGTTTTTTACAAGGATTTATGTAACAATAGTGACGATTTTGAAAAATTAAAGGGCAAAATGACAATAATCATTGGTATTGATCCCGGTTCACGGCTGACAGGTTATGGCATCATTGAAAAAGACGGCGCCAAACTGCGCTTTATCGATGCAGGGACGATTCGTACCGAAAGCCAAGAGATTCCTGAACGATTGAAACGGATTTTTGCAGGGGTAGATCGTATTGTGCGTTTTCATCAACCAACCGAAGCTGCAGTAGAGCAAGTCTTTATGGCGCAAAATCCTGATTCTGCTTTAAAACTCGGACAGGCACGAGGCGCAGCTATTGCAGCACTGGTCAATCTCGATCTGAGAGTTGCAGAAT
>LULP01000052.1_pt1 | contig 48447 bp, 50 predicted proteins | sample 728111 | NCBI WGS metagenome assembly LULP01 (sample SAMN03860286, study PRJNA289734) | marine metagenome | biome: seawater column; feature: ocean; material: water; isolation source: Red Sea water column Station 149 - depth 25m | place: Saudi Arabia: Red Sea | collected 2011-10-15 | depth 25 m
AGCAACTACTTCACCTTCTTTAAATCTAGACTCTATGTATTGAGGACCAAACCATTTAGCTTTTAAACTTCCTGATTCATCAGAAATACTAAGTGTTGCAATTCTCAATCTTGTCTTAGTAGTAAAAACGGAAACTTTATCAATAGTTCCAAAGATAGTTACTTCATTATTTTCATCATTTTTATCGATTTCAGATATTAACTTAACCTTTGATCTATCAATATGTGTTCTTGGAAAATAGCGAATTAAATCAGCAACAGTTTTTAATTTACTTTTTTTTAAACTTGCAAACTTTTTTTCGCCTATTCCCCTAACAAAACTAAGTTCTATTTCATCTAAATATTTAAAGCTTCTTTCAACCACAATCAAACATTACCTAAAAAGTTTTAAAATGAAAGTACCTACAAATTAATAAATTAGTTATAGTTAGAATTGTATTTTGGAGGAAATATTATGGCAAATAGATGTCAAGTTACAGGAAGAGAACCACGCTCTGGGAAGAACGTTTCCTTTTCTCATAAACGAAATCCCCGATGGTTTAAACCAAATATTCAAACAAAAAAATATTGGCTTGCTAGCGAAAATAGATGGGTAAAACTTAAAGTTAGTACAAGAGGAAACAAAATTATTGATAAGCGCGGAATAGAGTCAGTTGTTAAGGAAATTAGACAAAGAGGCGAAAAAGTTTAATGGCACAAGGTGTTGTTAAATCGTATGACCCAAATACCGGAAACGGGATTATTTTATTAGATACCGACAAATCAGAAGTTTTTATTATTCCAGGTTCACTTAAAGGATCAATTTTTAGAACATTAAGACAGGGACAGAGAATAAATTTTGAAATTGAAGCACAAGATGACATCAATGTTGTCAAAAATATCCGAATTGGACAAGATAAGTACTAAATAACTTAATGTCCTTAATTAATTTAGACTTATCCAACGAAGAAATAATTAACAAATATTTTAATGATTTATGCTGCGATAAGTACATAGAACCTTCAATAAAAGGGGGTCAATCCAATGCAGATAATGCTTTAAACACACTTGATATTAAAAATTATGCAAAAACAAGAAATAATGTATTTCCAATTGAAAAAAGAGGTTCGTCTTATTTATCTGCTTATATACGACATGGTTTAATTTCGTTACCCGAAGTATGGAATTTTGTAGAAAAATTTGAATACCAAGATAAAACAAAATTCAGAGATGAGCTGTTATGGCAAGAGTTTTCGAGGCATTTATACGCAATTGTAGGTAAAAATTCAAACGATTATTTAAATTATGTGATCAAATCGAATAAAAAAATTGAAAAAGACTATCAGAACATGAATTGGTTTGCATCCCATTTTTCATTGCGAACTGGAGATAACTGGAGAAATTATGAAGATTACATGTTTAAACATTTAGTTGATGGGTCAAGATTTGCAAATAGATTAGGTTGGCATTGGGTTATGGGATCTCAAACTGGAAAAGTGTATGGTTTTTCAAAATTCCAAGTAGACAAAAGAGCGAAAAGTTTTTGTGACAACTGTGAGGTCAAATACAATTGTCCTATACAAAATTGGCCCGAAGAAATCAACATAACTAAAAAAACAATAGATGTTGATTTGAATCTTGAAACTAATTTTGGACCTGAAAGTATAAAAAATAATATTGATTCAAAACCTGAATTTGTTTGGATGACTGCTGAGTCACTAGGAGACAATGATCCAGCATTGAATTATTATTCAAATCTTCCAGCTGTTTTTATTTTTGACAAGCCTTTATTAAATTATTTACAACTTTCAACTAAAAGAATTATATTTTTATTGGATTGTCTAAGAGAATTATCTAATAAGAGAAGTACTCAAGTGTACTTAGATAATCCAATTGAATATCTTAAAAATAAAAATTTTGCATGCACATTTGCGGCAGTCCCAAAATACAAAAAAATAACTCGAGTAAATATTCCAACTTCCGAATTCCCATCTGTTAGATTAGTAAAGCCTATTAATTTTTATCCATCGAGTTATAGTTCTTGGAAGAAAAGAATAGAATTGAATATATGAAAAGATATTTATTATTTTTATTTCTTTTCTTTCATAACTATATTTATATTTACTCAAACGGAAGAATCGGTAAATTTTTAAATAATCGTCCTTGTTTAATACTTCATACAACTGGGGCAAAAACAAATCTGGAAAGAAAAAATGTTTTAGTTTTTCTTAAAGAGGATAATGAAATTTGCATTGTAGCCTCAAAAGGTGGGAGTGATACTAATCCAGGCTGGTATCACAATTTAAAAAAATATCCTGAGTGTGAAGTCCAAATTGGAAGAGAAAAATTTAAAGCAGTATCTAGAGAAATATTTGAAGATGAAAAAAATGAGTGGTGGAACAAAATGGATTATATGAATAACGGTGGCTACTCTGCTTATCAAAGAAGAACGGAAAGAAAAATTCCTGTATTAATACTAAATATTTCTTAGTCACATTATGCGCCTAAGAAAGTTTTGTAATTTATTTTAAAAATATCCCCTGTTTATAGACTTTTTAAAATCTGATTTATTATTTCTATATCTAACATTTCAACTATTTGATCTGCTTCACTCAGTTGTTCTTTAGAAAACATACCTCTGTCTATAGCTAAAACATAAGATCCCGAAGCTTTTCCAGATGAAATTCCAGTTGGACTATCTTCGATAACTAAATTATAAGAAGTTCCCAATTTTTCTATCGCTCTATTGTAAATATCTGGATATGGTTTGTTTCTACTAACCTGATCTCCTCCAATAACAAAATCAAAATAAGAATCAACGTTGAACTTTTGAAGTTTTTTACTTAATAAACCATATGGACTTGCAGATACACAAGCCTGTTTATGTTCAAGTTGCGATAATTGATAAAGGAGTTGTTTTGAATCTTGAAATATTATTCTTTCATCTAGAGAGTTTTCAATTATTGAACCTAGCTTTGACATCGTTTGATCGAAATTTTCTAGATTTACCTGATCCGAATAAAACGAATGCACTATCCTGTCATCAACTCCAACAAATTGTTTTATTTCATCTTCAGGGATACTTAATCCAAATGCTTTTAAATGTGTCTGCCATGCATAGGCATAGAGTCGCTCAGTATCCATGATTGTTCCATCACAGTCCCAATGTATACCGAGCATTAACCTAACTTACTTTTAATATCTTTTGCTGATTTTAATGCAGTTCCATCAGATCCTTCTGTGGACCAAGTTGACAAAGAATGTCTGGCTTCAGAAATCATATCATTCATTAATTCAAATTTGCTAAACCCTTTTGACTCCCATAAGTAAAGTGCATGGCTACCGGGTATTGTATTAACTTCATTTATATATAATTCTTGATCTTTCAATAGAAAATCTACCCTTGCTATTCCCCTAATATCAACAATTGACATAAATAAATCTAAAATTCGATTAATTTCATCTTTAATTTCTTTCGATATATTTGCTGGCAGTTCTCTCTTTGAACCTTCTAATCCACCATTTTCAAGATATTTGTCAGTGTATGAAAATAATTCAAAATTGTTTGATCTAATTGGCTTTTCAATATCTGAATAATCAATTTGAGGAAATGATCTTACAGCAACCAACAAATCCAAAGATTCTCTAAGATACTTTTCAATGGTTGCACCCTCGTTATATAAATCTGAATTTGATGAAATGGTTATTGCGGTTTTATAATCGTCTACAACTTCTACACCAATCGAAGACCCTCCAAATCTAGGTTTTAGAATATATGGTCCCTCAAATTTTGGAAGAACTTTTTCTGATACTAAATGTTTTTCCAGAACTGGTATGTTATTACTATTCATTAAGGCAAAAAAAGCATACTTATCCATACATAATTGAGATGTGGTCAATGAAGGACCAGTAAAATCTATCTCTAATAAAGCTAATAAACTCTGTAATGTTCCGTCTTCACCTGGACCACCATGACATGAATTTACGATTAAATCTATTTCTATTTTTTTCTTTTTAATGTAAAAACCAGGATTTGAATCGTACTTAATTGTTATCTCTTTCTTAAAAATATTTTTATTTTCAATGAAATCCTTAGATTCAAGATCATTATCAACTAAAAACCATCTGTTGTCACGAGACCAATAGATGTTCAAAACTTCATATTTTGAAGACAATATTTTTGCAGCTTGTAAGCCAGTCAATATTGAAATGTCGTGTTCTGGAGATGGACCTCCATAAATGACTGCTAATTTGTTACTCATAATTTAAGGGTGATGGTCAGGTAAATCATTTTCAAATAATACAACATCATTATCTTTCACCACAGAGTTTAGATAAGAAACAGCTAAATCTCTATTTTTAAAAAATTTAACTGGAACATTGTTATCTTCAAAAGCCAGTGTAAGTGATGTTTTGTTTGTAAATCCTACTACAAGAGCTTCGTCTATAATCTCACTTGCATTAAAAGCAAACTCATAATTATATGAAAACTGTTCGGAACCTAGTTCTACCATTCCTGGGGTAATTAAATATTTTTTACCATTAGTTTCATATGAATGCAATAGTTCTAAACTTGCTAGATTTGAAATTGGGTTTGAATTAAAAGAATTATCAATAATAGTTTGGCCCATGTTGCCTTTTAATACATTCTGACGATGAGAGGTTTTCTCTAAATTTTCAATCTTTTGAAAATATTCTATTATGTCCATCTCTAAAGCTATTAATACACCAACCGTCAATGCAATAGAGAGTTGTAATATTTTAGAACCTTTTACAGAGGTTATGAATTTACCTGATATGTAAATTGAATGTAGTGAATTTTCATAATCAACAAAGACAGCAGCATTTTTTGATGTTACTGAACAATCGATAACCATCTTTTGTGCAGTCCATAATCTAGCTTGATTAAGTAGCAACTCATCATCTCCGTTAATTATGACTGTACCTGTAAGATCAACAATCTCTGATTTTGCATCAAGAATATTTTCTAGTGATTTCATTCTTTCTAAGTGAACAGGTGCTATACCAGTTATAACTGAAATATGAGGCTTAACCCACGCACACATTTCACGTATTTCCCCAAATCCATAAGTTCCCATTTCAAAGACAGCAATTTCATGTGAAGAATTTAAATCTTCATTAATTGATTTAGATATTCCAAGTCGATTATTAAAACTTTCTGGTGTAGCAAACACATTGCTTTTGGTTGAAATTACTTGAGAAATAGTATTTTTAGTCGTTGTCTTAGAATATGAACCAGTAATTGCAATTATTGGGCCGTTGAATGTTGATAGCTTCTTTTCTGCTTCATCAACATAAATTTGAGATTTATTTTTTTCATAACCTTTTGTGATTCTAAGAGCTTGATCAAATACATAATGAGAGAAAACATTTGCAATAAGTGCAAGAAAATAACCAAACCCTGAGTTTATTGATATGACTGATATAGAGATAATTAAAATACAGTAAACAATATTTAAACGTTTTAATCTTTCAGTAAATTCAACCTTTGAAGATCTGTCTTTAAATAATAGGCCCCTGGGTAGGAAAAGATTTATTATGGCTAGTCCAATTGCGGTGTATGGAGTCCAGAGGCTTAAAAAAGCTAATATGATGCAAGACAAATAATAAAGATTGTTAAAAGGTACTAATCTAACCCATCTAAAGTAAAACTTTGTTACATACCCAGGGATATAATGTTCTCTCTGAGCAATCCTACCCCATCTTAAAGAATTAACGCATGAACTTAATGTGAGTAAAATTAAAACAGTTGTATAAAGAATATTCATTTTTTAATTACATCAATTATAATCTCTGAGCTACTCATTAATACATTGTGGCCACCACCAGGGATTATCGTTAATTCAGAATTAGGAATTATATCATTTGAGTCCAAACCTACTTGAAGGGGTACTTCTAAGTCTTCTTCTCCCCACACAAGTTCGACTTTAGTGTCTATATGTGGAAGAACGCCTTTCAAGTCATCATTGACTGCCATTACTAGTGTATCTTTTAAATGCTTATTTGCATTTTTATAATCTTCAGAACCATATTTATTTTTCATTTGATCCAACTTTTCATTACCAACTAATTTATATTTATTCATTAACTTATAAAGGTTAAAGGCAGAAAATGATTTTTTAGTATTTTGTTTTCTTATTAATGGTGTACCAATTAACACTATCTTCTTGTAATTTTTTATCTGTGATAAGTGAACTGCTATTCTTCCACCAAATGAATGTCCAACTAAAATCTCAACAGTACTTGGAATTATATCAGCTAGATATTCAGCATATTTTTTTGGAGATAGGCTTTGTGGAAATGGAACAGATTTCCCAAAGCCAGGAATGTCTAAGGAGATAGATTCAAATTCATTTTCTATATTCATAAAATCTTTAGAGCTTCTGCCCCATCCATGAAGAAAGCAGACTTTTGGTTTATCAGAATTAATATTTGCGAGAGTCAAATTATCATCAAGAACTTTATATCCCATTAATTAAGTCCTAATCCTAAAGTTTGAATAGCCCTAATTTCCATTCCCATTAAAAAGAATAAAGCAAAAGACCAGTATAAATAATAATTTAATCTCATCTCATTTCGGTAAATATATAGAAATGTTAAAACGAATAAATTTACAATATTATAGAACATGCTGAAAGAGCCAATTTCATTACTTTGGGAATAATATACAACTATCAAGACTTGTAGTAATACAGTTGCAAGAGAAAATGTTATTAAATAATTGGTGATAGTAATACTTACTTCTAATTTGCTGAATTTTATAAATAATAAAACAAGACCCACTAATGCACATATAACAATACTTATATATGAAGGTAATTCCATATAGTAAAAATCCATGTTTCTATTTTAGTGGCTACAGAATTGAGTATTAATAATTAATCAGTTACAGTATTCATTAATGGTTAATCTAATGAACAATGCTATCACTCAAAATGTGCCGAGTGCATGGTATAGCACTCTAGAAAATTTCATTGTAAAAGGAAAAAATGCAGAAATTTGGGATTCTGAGGGTAAAAGATATCTAGATTATGTTGGTGGTTACGCTGTGCTTAATACCGGCCATCTTCATCCAAAAGTAGTTGAAAAAGTAAAAAATCAACTTAATGATTTTTCACATTCCTGTTTTGAGAGTTAAATAAAAGATATCCAATTACTTCAGATACAAAAACATTTATGGTTAATAGTGGAGCTGAAGCAGTTGAAAATGCTGTAAAAATAGCGAGATATTATACAAATAAAAAATCAATCATCTCATTTAAAGGTGGTTTTCACGGAAGAACATATCTAGCGATGGGTTTAACAGGCAAAGATAAGCCATATAAAGAGGGGTTTGGCCCATTCCCAGAATTCGTAAAACATGCATTGTACCCATATTCTTATCGGGATATATCTGATGACGATGCATTGGCAAGTATTAAAGATTTATTTAAAAAAACACTCAATCCTGATGATACCGCTGCTGTTGTTGTTGAGATACAACTCGGAGAAGGTGGCTATATTCCTGCTTCGAATTATTTCTTAAAAAGCTTGAGAGAAATTTGTGACTATCACAATATTTTGCTTATTTTTGATGAAGTACAAACTGGTTATGGACGAACTGGTGAAATGTTTGGCGCAGAAACTGTAGGAGTTAATCCAGATTTAGTTACATTAGCAAAAGGTATAGCTGGAGGATTTCCATTAGCCGCTGTACTAGGCAAAGCAGAAATAATGGATACTATTCATGATGCAGGAATAGGAAGTACTTTTGGTGCTTCGCCAATCTCATGCGCTGCTGCTTTAGGTGTATTAGAAGCTTTTGATAATGAAAATATATTAGGAAATGCTTCAAAACAATCTGAAATGATGAATTCTTTTTTGAAAAATTTGATGAATGAAAATGAATCTATCGGTGATGTAAGAGGCTATGGTCCAATGATCGGTGTTGAGGTCGTAGAAAATAAAGATTCAAAAACGCCCAGCAAAGAAAAAGCTCAAGAAATAATCAATAATTGTAGAGATAATGGTCTTCTTTTAGTAACTTGTGGAGAAAATGGAAACGTTATTAGATTTATGGGACCTCTTACTACACCACTAAACCATGTTGAAGAGGCTTTAGGAATATTTAAAGAATCTCTAATCTAATTACTATCTTTATGTGTAAGCTCATGAAGTTTTGATAATACATCGCCGTCTTTAACGGGTTTAAATGGTGCTTTCATTAACCAAGCAGAAACCAAATCGAGTGACTCTAAATCATTTTGCTCTTTAAAAAATTTCATATACCTAACTGCATCAATGGTCACACCTGCGCTGTTTGGAGAATCCCATACTTCTAGTTGAACCTCTATATTTAATGGCGCACCACCAAAAGCTTTTCCTTCAAGTCTAATAAAAGCTTTTTTTCTATCTTCTAACCACTTAACGTAATCTGATGGGCCTATTCTCACATTATCAGCTGAAATGCCTGTACCTTTGTTAGCAACAGAAGTCACGGATGAAGTTTTACTTGTTCTTTTAGTTTCTAGCCTATCTTCTTCTAGCATATTAAGAAAATCCATATTTCCACCAACGTTTAATTGATAGGTGTTTTCAAGCTTGACGCCACGGTCAGAGAATAACTGTGCAAGAGCTCTATGGACAATAGTTGCTCCAACTTGGCTTTTAATATCATCACCAATTAATGGAACCGAAGCATCTTTAAATTTTTGATACCATTCTTCATCTCGAGCAATAAAAACAGGTATGCAATTAATAAAACCGACATTGGAATTTATTGCAGCTTGTGCATAATATTTCACTGCCTCGTCAGATCCTACTGGTAGTAGGTTAATCAAAATTTCTGCTCCTGATTCCCTTAGAGAATCTTCAAAATTGTCTGAATCAGGAGAAGTGTTGATAATATCTTTGACAAATTTACCAACTCCATCATTTACAACACCTGGCTGAACAGTGACTCCTGTTTTTGGAACATCGCAAAACTTCATAGTATTGTTTGGTTCAGCAAAGATTGCTTCACTTAAATCTTTTCCAACTTTTAATGAGTTTATGTCGTAGGCTGCAACTACTTCAATGTCAGAAACTTTATATCCGCCAATTACATCTGATATTAAGCCATCTTCATTGTCGGAATTGCTATAGTGTTCAATGCCTTGTACAAATGAACTTGCACAATTTCCAACACCAAGAATGGCTACTTTGATTTTGTCATTGCTCATTCATATAACTTTAGCAACAATAAGATTTATCAAAAATATAGTGTTAATTGAAAAGGTAATTAAACCAGCTAAAAGAGTTATACAAAATACCAATAACAAAATACAAGATAAATGTAGCAATACCTACGATTTGTAAAACTTTAAGAAAACTCTTCACTATTACATTTTACAAATATTCGAAATAATATAGATATAATTTACATATGATAAAAAATTTATCTCCTTCAAGAGCGTCTCAATTTAAAACTTGTCCCAAGCAATTTAAATTTGCAAATGTTGATAAATTAAAAGAACCTACAAATGAAGTCCAAGCAAAAGGTACTACTGTACATCAAGCACTAGAAGATTTGTTTGATTTGCCAAAAGAAGAAAGAAGTATTGAAAAACTACATGATTTATTTCGAGATGCTTGGACAAAAGTTAGAGGAAATGATGAACATCATAATTTATTTTCCAATGTAGAAGAAGAGAGAGAATGGGGTGTTGATGGACTTAAATTACTTAATAATTATATGGAAATAGAGGACCCAACAAGTTTTGAACCTTTAGAGCGCGAGCGTTGGGTTAGAGGCTCAATTAATGACTTGAACTTAAGAGGAATCTTGGACAGGATGGATAGAAATCAAAATGGTGATTTAATCATTGTGGACTACAAGAGTGGAAAAGCTCCTATGGCTAAATATAAAGAACCTAGATTTTTTGCTTTAAAATTATATGCGCTTCTAATCAAAGAAGAGCTCGGTGAGATGCCGGTTGAGCTAAAGTTAATTTACCTGAAAAATTCAACTATTCACACATTGAAAATAACCGAAGAAGATTTATCAAATGCAAAAAATGAAATTTTAGAAATTTGGGAAAATATAAAAAAAGCATATGAAGAGAATGAGTTTCCTGCAATAAAAAATACATTGTGTGACTGGTGTTACTACAAACCAATCTGTCCAGTATTTAATGAAAATGCTCCAGATACCGAAAATCTCAGAATTATAAACGAATCAATAGCTGAATTAGAGGAAGAAATTGAAGTTTTAGATATGTTTAAAGATGATGATAAAATTCCAGTAGATAGTCCGATTGGAAACACTAACAGAAAAGATATTGAATCAAAAATTTCTGAATTAGAAAATCAAAAAAATGAAATTCAAACTGAAATCGAAAATCTTTTAAGGGAACAGTCCTCTAGTTAATTTTGCAGCAGCTACTCTTTTAATTCCTTTTATCAATGCAGCTGTACGCAAATCACAGTTTTGTTTTTGCGAAATAGTCCAAACTTCCTCAAATGAAGTAAGCATTACATCAATAAGCTTTTCATGTAATTCAGTTTCTTTCCATAAATAATTTTGAGTATTTTGCACCCATTCAAAATAACTAGCAGTAATTCCTCCTGCATTAGCTAATATATCTGGAATAATAATTACTCCATTTTCTCTTAAAATCTTGTCAGCATTTAAAGTTGTTGGCGAATTTGCACCCTCAATAAGCACATTTGTTTTAATTTTTTCTGCGTTACTAGAAGTAATTACACCTCCGACAGCTGCAGGTATTAGAACATCACATTCTATTTCTAGAATTTCACCTTCATAGTCTTCGCCACCTTCAAAGCCTTTTACAGAAGGAGTTTTTGCAATATGTTTAAAAAGTTCCGGAATATTTAATCCATCTTTATTAAATACTGCACCACCTAGATCGTTAACTGCAATTACTTTAGCTCCCCGTTCATAAGAATCTAAAGCAGCATACCTTCCAACATTGCCAAATCCTTGAATTACAACACGTGAATCCTCATATTTTTTACCTAGTTTTTTCATTGCAGCTTCCCCTACAGCCACAGCTCCTCTTCCTGTTGATTCTCTTCTTGTTATAGAACCTCCCAGTGAAACTGGTTTTCCTGTGACTATTCCAGGTTGAGGAGAGCCAACAAAGTTACTATACGTATCCATAATCCATGCCATTGTTTGCTCATCTGTGCCGAGATCTGGAGCAGGTATGTCTTTATCAACCCCTATAATCGGAAGTAATTCTGCTGTATACCTTCTAGTAACTCTTTGCTTTTCAGCTCTTGTTAAAGGATTAGGATCAATGGCTACTCCACCCTTAGCTCCACCATAAGGTAATCCAACAATTGCAGATTTCCAAGACATCAATATAGCCAAAGCTGTAACTTCACCTAGATTTACATCTGGAGCATATCTTATACCACCTTTAGTAGGTCCCATCGACAAAACATGCTGGACTCGATATCCTACAACTGTTTCTACTTCGTCATATTCATCCCTTCTAAAAGGAAAAGTGACAACTAAAGACCTTTGGGGTAATTTAAGCCTTTCTCTTATATTGGAATCAAGATTTATTAAATTAGAGACTTCGTCATACTGTTTGATGACTTCTTTATACATATGTGAGTCAAAGAGATTATTTTCAACTATCACAAGCTCATCATATATAGGTTTTGGCTAGAAAGGTTGCTATTTTATTTTTTTTGTCTCACTGAATTTCTAAATTATTAAATATGAAAGATAAAGAAATACTTAAATTACTTGAAACGTCCGGGATCAAAGCAAATTTTATTTGCATAGACCACAATGACAGATGCAATTGTCATAGAATATATGATGAAGCAGCATAAATTAGGAGAATAGATGAAAGATTTGATCTGGGATATTGCCAAAAGTGGAGAGGAAGCTCTAGAAAACACAGAACTACAAACAATTGAAGAACCTAAAGAATTGTTTGTAGCAAGAGGAGTTTCTATAGAAGCAAAAGACAGTACTTATAAAATCAACAAATTTGTAGATAATAAAATTGCACTCGATGTTCAGGAAAAAGGAGCGATAAAAATATCTGATACTGTCTTTAATTACTCTAAAAGTTACAAATCAAAAACTCTAGATTTAAAAAAATTAATTGATTGGGCTACCAACAAGAAACTTTCAGATGATGATATTGAAAACTTAGTAGCGCTTTGTGGAAATACTTTTGTACCAAAATTAAGGGGCCTAGATGCAGTTGCAGAAAAAAAAGGAATGGATAAACAGCTAGCAAGAGATACTTTTATAGAAAAAATTTGGGATGAGGAACCTAAATTACAAGTCATTAAAACAAGCAACGATACCGCTCCAGTATGGGCGAAAGATTTGAAAGAAATGGAGAGAAGAAAATGAAACAATTGTATGAACTATCAAGAAAATTTCCAAAAGATTGGATAAAAAAAGCACCTAAGGGCAAGTTTGGAAATTACGTTCCACATCCAGTAATTACACAACGTCTATTAGAAGTTTGTGGACCTTTTAATTGGGAAGTTGTTGAATTGATCAGACAGGAAACTACAGGAGCAGTAGTAGGTTGCTTTGGAAAGTTGACCGTTGAAATTGATGGCAAATTAGTCACTGTAACATCTATCGGTGACGTAGAGCACGATCAAAAAAATGATGGTAGTAATGCAAAGCATGCAGAGTCAGATTCTTTCAAAAGGTGTGCGATGAAACTCGGGCTTGGATTACATTTATGGGCTGGAGAAGAATATTATCTTGATAAACAACTTGATAAAAAAGAAATAGGAAAAAAAACTAAGCTTCAATCTGCTTGATCAATTAACTCACCATTTCTAGCAGTCAATACAAAGGTTGCAGGACCATCGTTGATTAAACCTACATCCATCATGGCGCCGAAGCTTCCAGTCTTTACAGTTACATGTTCAGAAAATTCCTGAACAATTTTTGAAATCATCTCTTCAGCGATTTCTGGAGATTTTGCTTTAACAAACGAAGGCCTGTTCCCTTTTAGAAATTTTCCAGCTAACGTGAACTGACTAACAATTAAAATCTCTCCTGATATGTCTACAATTGATTTATTCATTTTTAAATTTTCATCAGAAAAAACTCTAAAGTTTAAAATTTTATTTATCAGAATATCACTTTCAACTTCAGAATCAGCTTCTTCAATCCCCCATAAAAGTAAATACCCGTGATTAATTTCTGAAATAATACTTGAGTCAACTTTTACGTAAGCACTTTTAACTCTCTGCAAAACAACTTTCATAAACTATAATTTAACAGATGGGATTAGACAATAAAACAATTCAAATGGCATCTGGCCCAAATTATGCAGTGTTGACAACTTTATTTAAAGATGGCGTTCCACAAACACATGTGATGTGGGTTGATACAGATGGTGAAAATATTTTAATCAATACAGAGATACATAGATTCAAATACAAAAATATTTTAAAAGATCCCAGAGTTACGGTTACGATTTGGAAGCACGACAATCCATTTAAATTTGTTGAGATAAGAGGTGAAGTTATCGCTGAAATCACTGGTCAAGAAGCAAGAGACAATATTGATAAATTATCTGAAAAATATTGGGAGAAACCTTATCCATTCCCAATACAAAGCGAAAGAATTGTACTTGTTATAAAATCAAACAAGGAAGTGATGTTTAATCTAAAAGACGAAGATTTTGAATAAATTAGTCTTTTTTGTATTCATAAAAGCCTTTACCGGTTTTTACTCCTAAATCACCATTCATAACTTTTTCTTCTAAAAACTTTTTTGGTTCATCTTTAGGATCACCAGATTCTTCAAATTTTTTCAATTTAGCATAGTAATGTATATCTAATCCTGAATAATCTGAAAGTTCAAATGGGCCCAGAGGATGATTTAATCCTTTTTTGATAGCAAGATCTATATCTTTAAAATCAGCAATTCCCTCATCATAAAGTTCATAAGCTTCATCTACCAAGGCAGCCAACATCCTGTTTACAATAAATCCTGGGGTTTCCTTTTTGAGAACTACCACTGATCTACCCATTTTTTCACTTACAGTTTTAGTACGTTCTAACACTCCTTTTGATACATTAGCTGGATATGAAATCTCAATTAAATCCATTCGTATTGGTGGATAGAAAAAGTGCATGTTTATAAACCTTTCAGGATGTTCACAATGTTTTGAGATTTCAGAAGCTTGAATGAAAGAACTATTAGTTGCCATTACAACCTCATCATTCATCAATTTAGAAATTTTATTAAAAATTTCAAGCTTTACATCAAACTTTTCAACTACAGCTTCTATTACAAATGATTTACCTACAATTACATCTTCAAGTGAATAATCGAGTTCTAAATTTTCTTTGTAGTAATCTAATTTATCTTCAGAATATATTTTTTTGTCTATTAAATTTTTGATGTTTTCTTCAACAAATTTATATCTATATTCCAAATTTTCTTTATTTTCATCATAAATATTTGTTTTATAACCAGCCATTGCAGCCAAAGCTGCTATTTGACTTCCCATTTGGCCGCCACCAATTACTGCAATTTTTTCGTTCACGAGTGTTTGTTTATTTCACGTCTTGCAATAGATCTTAAATGTACTTCGTCTGGTCCGTCAGCAATCCTTAACGTTCTAACACCAGCTGACATTTTTGCTAAGGGGGTATCTTGCGAAACTCCCATAGCTCCATGTGCTTGAATAGCTTTATCAATTACATAGGAAGCAGCTTCGATAACTCCAACTTTTATTGCAGATATTTCAATTTTGGCTTGCTCTTTACCCACATTGTCAATCAACCATGCCGTTTTTAAAGTAAGCAATCTAGCCTCTTCAATTTTAATTCTTGACCTAGCAATCCAATCCTGCACAACACCATGATCGGATATTTTTGTACCGAATGTTTCTCTAGACAAAGCTCTTTTTATCATTAATTCAAGTGCTCTCTCTGCCATTCCTATTGTTCTCATGCAGTGATGAATTCTACCTGGACCTAATCTAGCTTGGGCAATTTGAAAGCCCATACCTTCCCCACCAATAATATTTGATTTTGGTACGACAACATTTTCAAAATTTAATTCTGGATGTCCAGTGTACCCATCATCATAGCCATAAACATGCATCGGTCTAACTATAGTTATCCCTTCTGTATCCATAGGGACAAGCACTTGACTTTGTCTTGTGTGTGGAGGATTATCTGGATTTGTTATTCCCATAAAAATACATATCTTGGCGCGTGGATTGATTGCATTTGAAGTCCACCATTTTCTTCCATTGATAATATAATTATCTCCATCTGAAACTATTGAACTTGAAATATTCGTTGCATCAGATGAGGCAACATCCGGTTCGGTCATAGCGAAACAAGAACGAATATCTCCATTAAGTAACGGACTTAACCATTGGTCTTTTTGTTCTTGAGTTCCAAATTCTGCAAGTATTTCCATATTTCCAGTATCTGGTGCAGAACAGTTAAATACCTCAGGAGCCCACCAGACCTGACCAGTTATTTCTGCTAAAGGTGCATAGTCAACATTTGTTAGTCCTGCACCGTATTCACTGTCGGGTAAAAATAAGTTCCATAAATCTTCTTTTCTTGCTTTATCTTTTAACTCATCAAGTAATGCAGGAATGTGCAAAGGATCTCCTGAATCTAATATTGATTTTTCGTAAGCTTCTTCGTTGGGAAAAATATGTTCTTCAAAAAATTTATTCATTTTTTCTTGAAGTTCTAATGACTTTTGAGAAAATTTAAAATCCATTGCTTTATTCTATCAATTAACTTGAGACCAAGAGAATTAAATCATAAGATATTTGTTAATGGAATTTTTTAATGAAAAAATAAGAAACTACATAGCTTCCAATCTTGATTTGGATAACCAATTTAAATTTGAAAAATTTAAAGTTGGTAGATCAAACATTACTTTTAAAATTTTTGACGATAGAAATAGTTATGTTCTAAGAAGACCTCCATTTGGTGATAAATTAGAGTCTGCACATAACATGCAACGTGAATACAGAATTATTAGTGAACTTAGTGAAAATAATATAAAAGTTCCAAAACCAATTCTTTTATATACCGATAGAACACTTTCTGATGATGATTTTTACATTATGGAATATATTGAAGGTGCAACTATTGCAGATAATGTAACAGCTGAAAATTATTCGAAAAATGATAAAAAGGAAATTACGAATTCATTTATTACAACACTTGCTGAATTGCATAATTTCGATGTAAAAAATTCTAAATTAAATGATTTAGGAAAACATGAAGACTATGTCTTAAGGCAGTTAAACAGATGGACAAAACAATTTAATGCACAGAAAGTAAGAGATATTGCCGATTTAGATATTGCTACGAAATTATTATTCGATACTATCCCCACACAACAAAAAGTAAGTATTGTTCATGGAGATTACAGATTAGATAATGTAAGGGTAAATAATAACTTGGTTGCAGCAATTGTTGATTGGGAACTCTGTACATTAGGAGACCCACTAGCTGATCTAGGAACTGTAATTGCTTCTTGGTCAAATAAGAATGAAACTGATACTCCATTTATATATTCACCCTCTTTAAGTGATGGATTCCCAAACAGGCAAGAAATAATTAATCTATATGAATCTAAATCAGACCTCGATTTAAACAATATTGAATTCTATGTGAGACTATCTTTTTGGAAACATGCAATGATAATGGAAGGAGTCTACGTTAGGTATTCTCTTGGTTATTATGGTAATGTTGATAAGAAAGATGTAGAGGCATTTGGTAAAAGCACATTAAGTTTTGCAAAAAAAGCATCTAATAAGAATCTACTTAAGGAGATATTTTGAAAGTTATTCCAGTAAATGAGCTAGAAAATCATATTGGTGAAGAGGTAGGTGTTTCTGATTGGTTCGAGGTAACTCAAGAAAGAATTAATCAATTTGCTGAAGCAACAAATGACCACCAATTTATTCATGTAGATCCTGAAATGGCAAAGGCAACGCCGTGGGGTTCTACAATTGCACATGGTTTTTTAACTTTAAGCTTGCTTACCTATCTTCAAGCTGATATTGGATATATGCCAGAAGGGCTTCAGATGGCTATAAATTACGGTGCAGACAAAGTCAGATTTATGGAAGCTGTTCCTGTAAATAGTAAAATCAGAGGTCGTTTTGTTCTTGCAGAAGTTAATTATAAAAAAAATTAACACAGCTGCCCCAACCCTAGCCTCTTACTCTATAAAAGAAGCTGTCGACAGAGCTGGAATAGATCCAAAAGAAGTTGAAGATGTTGTTTTAGGATGTGCACAGCAACAAGGTTCACAGGCCATAAATATAGGAAGATTAGCTGGTATTGCAGCAGGGCTTCCTGATAATGTTCCAGGCATGACAATAGACAGGCAATGTTCATCGGGAATGATGGCAATTGCGACTGCATCAAAACAGGTTGTTACAGACAATATGGACGTTGTTGTTGCTGGAGGAGTTGAATCTATTTCACTCGTACAAACTGCAGATTTTAGGGTAGATATTGATCCTAATGTTACTGAGCACGCAAAACATGCATACATGCCAATGATTGAGACTGCTGATCACGTTGCTGAAAAATATAATGTAACGAGAGAAAGTCAAGACGAGTACTCTCTTCAAAGTCAGCAAAGGACAGCAGCTGCACAAGAAGCAGATCTTTACAAAGACGAAATCATTTCAACTACGACTACTAAGTTAGTTAAAGACAAAGAATCCGGGGAAATTTCTGAACAAGAAGCCACTTTAGAAAAAGACGAAGGTAACAGACCAGAAACAAATATAGAAGGTCTATCATCTTTAGTCCCAGTGTATGGAGAGGGTAAGTTCATAACTGCTGGAAATGCATCTCAGTTATCTGATGGATCCGCATCCGTAGTGGTTATGGAATCAAAGGTTGCAGAAAACAGAGGCCTAACACCACTTGGCTATTACAGAGGAATGGCTGTTGCAGGTTTAGCTCCAGAAGAAATGGGAATTGGGCCAATATATGCTGTTCCTAAATTGCTTGACAAATATAACTTAAGTATTGATGACATTGGCTTATGGGAGCTTAATGAAGCATTCGCAGTGCAAGCTTTATATTGTAGAGATTATCTAGGTATTGATAATGAAATTTACAATGTTAATGGTGGCTCAATATCTATAGGACATCCATACGGAATGACTGGTGCAAGAATGACAATGCATGCTCTTATGGAAGGTAAACGAAGAGGTGCAAAGTATGTTGTTGTCACAATGTGTGTTGGTGGTGGAATGGGTGCTGCTGGATTATTTGAGGTCATATAAATTAACAAATATTTAAAAGACTTGACATAAAATCTAAACGTATAATTGTATATGAACAAAATTACTGACAAAAACAGTTATCTAGATTCAATAAAAAATAGAAATTTAAAAATTTATCTTATGGGTGAACTTATTAAGGAGCCTTTAGATCATCCAATTATTAGACCAAGCGTTGAAGCGATGGCGGAAACATATGAACTAGCAGTCAGTGAACCGGAATTAGCATCAGCAAAATCTCCATATACTGGTGAAAGTATAAATAGATTTTTACATATCGCTGAAAGTAATGAAGATCTATTTTTACAAAATAAAATGCAAAGAAAGCTTGGTCAACTAACTGGTACCTGCTTTCAAAGATGTGTTGGTATGGATGCGTTTAATGCACTTCACTCTGTAACTTTTGAAATTGATGAAAAACACAATACTGAATATCACAAGAATTTTATTAATTTTTTAACTGAAATGCATAAATACAATTTGGTAATTGGTGGTGCAATGACAGACGTTAAAGGTGATAGATCGAAATTACCACACGAACAAGAAGATGAAGATGTGTATTTAAGAATTGTAAAAAGGACACAAGATGGTGTATATGTTAAGGGAGCAAAAGCACATCAGACTGGGTGTATTAATTCACACTGGATGGTTGTAATGCCTACCTTGAGACTGTCTGATAAAGACAAAGACTATGCAATAGTTGGTGCAATCCCAGTTGATGCAGAAGGAATAACGTATATTTACGGTAGACAGTCATGCGATACAAGGAGCATGGAACCTGGTGAATATGATGTGGGAAATAAATATTTTGCCGGCCAAGAAGCAATGGTTATTTTTGATAATGTATTCATACCAAATAATTACATTTTTATGAATGGTGAATATGAATTTGCATCTATGTTAGTTGAAAGATTTACAACATATCATAGAAGATCTTATGTATGTAAATCGGGCGTTGGCGATGTACTTATAGGAGCTGCAGCAACTATTGCAGAGTACAACGGTGTTGAAGAAGCATCACATATTAAAGATAAGCTTGTTGAAATGAATAAGCTTAATGAAACAATTTATGCTACTGGTATCGCTTCATCACTACAAGGTTCAAGCACTAAGTCAGGAAACTTCATTAATGATGATCTTTTAGCAAATGTTTGTAAACAACATGTAACAAAAGAAACATACGAGATTGGTCGAATTGCACAAGATCTTGCAGGTGGACTAGTGGGATCAATGCCTTCAGGAATTGATTTTAATGAGGGAACAATGTCTGAAGACTTAAAAAAATATTTAAAAGGTAAAAAAGATATTAACTCAGAAGATCGAGTAAAAATTCTAAGGTTGATTGAAAATATGACACTAGGTAGAAATGCCGTTGCTTACTTAACTGAATCTTTACATGGTGCAGGCTCCCCACAAGCACAGAGAGTCCAGATTAGGAGGAAAGTAAATATTGAAGAAAAAAAGGACTTTGCTAAAAAATTATCGGGAATTATAGAGAGAGAATAATGAAAGCAGTTGTATGTACAAAACTAGGTGAGCCAAATTTACTAGAAATAAAAGACATCGATAAGCCAACAATTAATAAAGATGAAGTCTTAATTAAAGTTGAAGTTGCTGGAGTTAATTTTCCAGATGCACTTCTTGTTCAAGGAAAATATCAAATTGTAATAGATCCACCATTTATTCCAGGTAATGAAGTTTGTGGAATTATTGAAGAAAAAGGTGAAAATGTAGATATTCCTGTGGGAACAAAGGTTATTGGGATTCCGCCAATTGGAGGGTTTGCTGAATTCGTTACAATAAATAAGAATTTGGTAATTCCAGTAAGTATGAACTTTGACTCTTTGGCAGGAGCAAGCTTACCAATTAATTACGGTACTTCATATTATGCTCTAAAAAGAAGAGCAAATGCTCAAAGTGGAGAAAGCCTTTTAGTCCTTGGTGCCTCTGGTGGGATTGGAACTGCGACTATTCAATTAGCAAAAGTTATGGGACTGAAAACAATTTGCGCTGTCGGTTCTGATAACAAAGAACAATATGCAAAAAGTTTAGGTGGAGATGAAATAGTAAGATATGATCAGGTTGACTTAAAAGAAACGGTGAAAGAACTCACTAATGGCAAAGGTGTAGATATAGTTATTGATCCTGTTGGTGGTGAAGTTTCTGAACAAGCATTAAGAGCTACGGCATTTAATGGCAGACTATTAGTTATTGGTTTTGCTAATGGGGAAATACCTAAAATTTCACTTAACTTAACACTTGTTAAGGGAGTGTCAATTATTGGTGTTTGGTGGGGTCGATGGACTAATACTTCTCCTCATGAAACAGCAGAAGATTTTAGTGAATTAGTTTCTTTTGTTGAAAGTGGAAAATTAAATATTGTTCCGAAAAATAATTACAAAATTGAAGAAACTGCAGTAGCATTGGAAAACTTTTTAAATAGGAAAAATATAGGTAAAACTGTTATTAGCGTTTAGTGAGAAGCAAAATATGGATTCTCACCAGCTGCGTGATCGGTAGCGTCTATAATGTTTCCTATTTCAGGAACAGCTTCACGAAGAGATGCCTCAATACCTTGTGTGAGCGTGACTTGTGCCATACCACATCCTTGGCAACCACCACCAAGTCTTAAGTAAATATCATTTCCCTCGACACCTATTAATTGGGCAGCGCCTCCATGAGAAGCGATTGCTGGGTTTATTTGATTTTCTAAAACTGCTTGCACCTTTTCAGCAAGTTCACCCTTTAATTCTGGCAAATCTGCTGGATTTCCGATCATCGCAGGGCTTGGTGTATTTGGATTATCCATAGTAAGTCCTGGTGCTTGATCGTCGTCTGACATATCTAAACTAGCACCATCGAATTTATCAATATCTTTTGAAGCAATGACAACAGCTAGATCTCCAAAATCTATTCTTTTATCATCTGATCTAGTTTGTTCAATGTCTAAGAAACTTAAGTCATAGGTAAATTGATTTCCATGAACACCGTCAATCTGAAGAAATAATGCATACTGCTTGTCCCCAGGTTCTTGGTCTCTTAACTCTATAATTGTTTTTACTGCTTCGTCGCCAATTTTAAATGTAAATTCGTTACTCATAGAATTAATGATACAAGATTTGAGATATGTGAGAAATTTTTTAACATTAAACTAAGAAAATATGAAAAATTACCTAATTTCAATTGGTGGAAATTCAACAAGTAATGTATTGAGTATTGAAAGCAACTTTGAAGAAATAATTGCTGTTGACTCAGGAGTAGAGCATTTATTCAAACTTTCACTAGATCCAACTACTTTAATTGGTGATTTAGATTCAATATCAAAAAAATCATTAGACGAGGTTACTAAGAATGGAGTTAAAATTTTGGCTTTTGACAGTAAAAAAGACCAAACTGATTTTGAACTTGCACTAAATTATCTTGACGAAGCTGAAAAATCAAAAGTTTATATTATTGGCGGAGAATCAGGTGAGATTGATCATTTAATTTCAATTTTTTTATTAATTCCTTCAAAATCATTTTCTGAAAATATCATATGGCTTTACGGAGATAAAAGGATAATCTTCCGACAAAAACTTGAATTAAATATTAAAAAGTTAACCAAATTTAGCATAATTCCACTTTCAGATTTAACAAATCTTTCAATAGATGGTGCTAAGTGGAATTTAGATAATAAAAATATTCAATTTGGAGAAACTCTAACTTTAAGAAATGTCACTAATGAAGAACAGCTCAATATTAGATGCGATAAAGGAATTTTCGCTCTTATTTATTAAGACCTAGGAATATCTTTCCAAGCTTTATCTTTATCTAATTTGGGTTCGCTAGGTAGTCCAAGCACTCTCTCAGCAATTATATTTCTCATAATTTCTGATGTACCACCTTCAATTGAATTTGCTCTTGATCTTAAAAACAAGCTTTGCGTGTCAGTAAATCCAAAAGTTTCATTTTCAAAATTTAGCTCAGGTTGAGTTAATGCATAACCTCTTGGAAACAAAAGGCCATCATTACCTAACATATCCATACCAAATTCGTAGGAGGCTTTGTTAATTTCAGCTTCATATAATTTACTTGTAGACCCTTCTGGACCAGGAGTCCCTTTTTCTCTATTTTCAACAGCTCTCATGTTTGTTAATCTTACAGCTTCTTGCTCAATCCATAGTTTTATGAGTTTGTCTCGAGTAACTGGATCTTGAAGATTTTTTTCTTTCCAAAGCTGGACAAGATGACCAGGAGCGCCACTACCTCTTTCTCTAACATTTCCTCCTATTGCAACTCTCTCATTCATTAAAATAGTCAATGAAACTCTCCAGCCTTCACCTAAAGAACCTAATATATTTTCTTTAGGAATTTTTACATCAGTAAAGTACACTTCGTTAAATTCAGCTTCACCTGTAATCTGTCTTAGTGGTCTTACGTCAACTCCATCAGATTCCATATCAACAATGAAGAATGTAAGGCCTCTGTGTTTTGGAACATTAGGATCTGTTCGTGTAACTATTAATCCCCATTTTGCTAAATGCCCCAGAGTTGTCCAAACTTTCTGCCCATTAACAATATATCCGTCCCCATCATCAACAGCTTTTGTTGATAGGCTTGCCAAGTCTGAACCTGAGCCTGGTTCTGAAAATAGTTGGCACCAGATTTCTTCTGTAGTAAACATAGGCCTTAAATACTTTGAAATTTGTTCTTTTGTGCCGTATTCAATAATTGTAGGTGCTCCCATTCCAATTCCCAGAATGTTCGCTACCCTATTTTGTTGAGAGATACCCTCATTTCTTAGAGTTTCAATTACCATCAGTTGGTATTTAGGGTTTAATCCAAGACCGCCTGCTCCTTCAGGAAATTGAACCCAAGCTAAGCCTAGATCAAATTGTTTTCCCCAAAATTCCTTAGTGTCATTATTTTCTTTCCTAAAATCAATAAGTTCTTGCAGCTTACTTTTAACTAACTCTTCTGCGTCTAAGGGTTTGGTTTCGATTTTTGTCATAGAAAATTATACATCAAAATAATTAGAAAACTAATTTCCTTGAATTGCTTTTTGAATTATGACTAGTTCATCTTCATTACTTAAAGGATACGTTCCATCAACAATTGTTCTAATTTCATCAATATTGCTGGCAATATCCTCTGCAGATGCACTTGTGTTGACATAGCCTTTATGAGTAATAATTCCAATACGAGCAAATCTTCCTGCAGCAACTCCAAAAATTTCATGGGATGGTTCACAAGCTTCAGAAGCTAAGTAAGTTACCATTGGAGTCACTAACTCTGGTCCAAATAACTTACCAACATCTTCTGGAAGTAATGCTTCTGTCATACGTGTGTAAGCTGTTGGTGCAATTACATTTACTTTTATATTGTATTTAGCACCTTCAATTGCCAAAACATTTGTAAGACCTACAATTCCCATTTTTGCCGCACCGTAATTTGATTGCCCAAAGTTGCCAAATAAACCAGAGGGTGATGCTACATTGACAATTCTTCCATAATTTTTCTCTTTCATAACTTTGAATGCTGGTTGAGAGACAAAAAATGTACCTTTCAAATGAACATCAATAACTAATGAAAGTTCCTCTTCAGATAATTTTGCAAAACTTTTATCACGTAATATTCCAGCATTGTTAATAACTGCATCAACTGTACCAAAATTATCTATGGCTGATTGTACAATTGATTCACCGCCATCTTTTGTAGCAACTGAGTCATAGTTTGCTACTGCCTCTCCCCCATTAGATATTATTTCATTAACAACTTCATCAGCTGGAGTACTACCAGAACCTGAACCGTCAACTGCACCACCTAAATCGTTAACGACAACTTTTGCACCCCTATTACCTAGTTCAATTGCATAAGCTTTTCCTAACCCATTTCCAGCACCAGTAACTATTACCGTTCTATCTTCAAAAGATATTTCTGACATTTATTTATCCTTCCTCATACATGGATTCAATTTCATCACTATACATTTCAGCAATAACATTGCGCTTAAGTTTTAAAGTTGGTGTTAACTCTCCACTTGAATCAGTCCATTCTTTTTCTAATATAACAAATTTCTTAACCTGTTGTACGTTAGCAACTTTAGAGTTAGCTTCATCAACTTGCTTTTGTATTGAATCAACAACCGATTGGTCCTTAGACATAGTTGCAATAGAATATTCAACATTATTTTCAGAAGCCCATGCTTCTGCTCCTCCATCTCCATCTAAAACGATCAAAGCTGTAAGATATTTCTTTCCATCACCAACAACACAGACTTGACCAATCAATTGATGTGGTTTTATTAAATCCTCAACTTCAACAGGAGCAATATTTTTTCCAGCTGAAGTTATGAGGATTTCTTTTTTTCTTCCAATTATCTTTACATAACCTTCTTCATCAATTTCTGCTAAGTCACCCGTATGTAGCCATCCATCCCCATCAAATGTTTCTTTAGTTTGTTCTTCTGATTTGAAATATCCTTGTGCAACGTGATTGCCTTTTATACATAGTTCTCCATCTTCCATAACTTTTACTTCAGTTCCAGGAATAGGAATGCCTACTTTACCAATAGGATTTAAAACACTCGGTACTTTAATTGAATCTACTTTTAGTCTTTTTTCAAAAGATTCAACTGCATTTCCAGGTACACCTATTGTTGCAGGTCCAGTATCCTCAGTCATTCCGTAAATTTCTGTTACGTCTATGCCAATAGCATGAAACCACCTGTGAACGTCTTTATTCATTGGAGCTGCAGCAGTTACAAAATATTCCGTATCAACTATACCTAATCCTTCTTTAAATTTTGAAAAGACTAATTTTGCAAAGATTTTATCTTTTAGACTAACCATAAATGGAACTGATTCACCTTTTTGCTCATAATCGACTCTCTCAAGTCCATTTTGAATAGCTTTAGCTATTAGATCTTTTTTGGGATTTTCCTCAATTCTTGCTTCGAGTCCCGCTTTAAACTTTTCCCAAACTCTTGGAACGGCAAGAAACACTGATGGCTTAATTGTAGGTAGTGCATCTCTCATATCTTCAAGTACTGGAACTGGAAATATTTGACCAATTCTGTAAATTGCTTGATAGTGATCCCCTGCACGGGCTGCTATGTGAGCCATTGGTAGGTAAGAAACTATTCTTGGAAATTTTGCTGCAGGAATCATCTGACCAAACAAACTTTCAATAGTCCATAGAACGTTTTTATGCGATATCATCACGCCCTTAGGCTTACCAGTTGTACCAGAAGTGAAAATGAGACAAGCTAAGGAGTCTGGTGTTACTGTAGCGATAGCAGAGTCAAGTTTTGAACTGTCCTCACTATTTATGCTTTTACCTTTTTCAATTAATTCGTGATAACTGTAGACATAATCAAGATCTTTCTTCTCTTCATATCCATCAATTAGAACAATTGCGTTTAAATTAATACAATCTTTTTTTGCTTTGTTTACTTCTTCGAATAACTCAAGATCTCCAACTACTGCAACTTTAGCTTCCATTAAATTTGCCACGTATTCAATTTGGGAATATTTAAGTTGCTTATATAAAGTTGACGGTGTGGCGCCTGTGTACACAATTCCTAGATCAGCAATATTATGTTCTTTTGTATTGTTTGACATTATAAATGCTGTATCTCCTGGGCCTAAACCTAGAGTCATTAGCCCAGCTGCTAAATTTTTTGATGTCTCTCTATATTCAGACCATGATATTGAATCCCAAGCAGAGTATTCTGCGTTTGCAGGTGAGTTGAGTGCAGGATGGTCGGGATACTCATTAGCATTTCGATCTATAAAGTCTAATAAAGTCTTTCCTTCAACTGCAGATGTGATTAAGCTCTCTTGATTTTTTAAATACTCGTGTAATTTTGACAAATTTCCTCCTACAAAGTGCTACTTAAATTTTAATATTTTAAAGACAAATTCTCTAATTGTTATCCTAAAATTGTTGATTTATTTTTTCCCATCTACCATAACCATCATAGGCTTCTAATGCACACATAACTTCTAAAACATGAAATGGTAATAATATTTCATCTTGTGAAATGTTATTACCATTTATTGACTCAACCATATTAATTACACCTAGGCCTCTGTAATAATTATTTTCTTCATTTATAGAAGAATGAACTTTTTCCCACTTGTACGATTTTTTATCAAATATTGATACATCACCATCATAATTATTTGGATCTGCAAATTTTATTGAAGACGATGTTCCATAAAATTCTAATTTTGGTTCATAGGGCTTCCAAATATCAAAGGTTATTTCAAAATCAACAACAACACCTGATTTAAATTTTAATAATGCAAGATAATGTGTATCTACATCAACATCAATGTTTTTATACTTGACTTCTGGATTATCAACACTCCTAACTGGAAATGTTTTTTGAGAATATGAAATGATTTCATTAACAGGACCCAAGATTTTGAATAGTGCAGTTAAATAATATGGTCCCATATCAAACAATGGTCCCCCTCCTTTTTTGTAATAAAATGAAGGATTGGGATGCCAACCTTCCACACCATGGGTCGCAAAACTAGCTGATGCTCCGATTATTTCACCAATTTTTCCAGATAAAATCAAGTCCTGACCTTTAGTGAATGCGGGACCTAATGTTGTGTCTGGTGCAGAAAATAAATATCGGTCATGTTTGTTAACTAGACCATAAAGTATTTTTCCCTGTTCTACTGAGAGAGCTACCGGTTTTTCAGAAAATACATGTTTTCCATTTTTCAAAGATTTACAAGAAATTTCAAAATGCGAAGATGGTGGAGTTAGATTTACAATAATATCTATATTTGGATTAAACAAAAGATTTTCTACAGTCAAATGTTCAATATTGTACTCTTTTGCAAATAATTCAGATTTTTCATTATCTAAGTCAGCACAAGCAACAACATTTACATCAATTTTATTCTTTTCAAATCCGATCATATATTGACTTGAGATTGCTCCACAACCAATAATTCCAATATTCATGTACTTTTAACAGCCCAATTAATACCCTGGCAAATTAATTTAACAACATCTAAATTTTCAAAATCTTTCATATGATGACCAATAGAACAATAGAAAATTTTTCCTTTGCCCCAGGTCTTTGTGTAAGCAATTGGCATTTCCACTCCATCAATCCAACTGTGATATTTCTCATTAAAAGTTGTTGAAGCAATGACATTAACTGATGGATCATAGTGTAAAAAATACTGCTCCGAATGAACACTGAAGTCATTAATACTCTTGGCAATAGGATGTTTATCATCTTTTATAATTACCTGATAATCTACGAAGTCTCCAGGATGACAAACAAATTGACTTCCTACTAAAAATTGAAAATTTGTATTGTCTCTAAAAGCATCTGCCATTCCTCCGTGCCATCCTGCAAGACCAACCCCTGAATGTATGACCTCTTGTAAGTTTCCAATTTTCGAATTTTTTATATCCCAATTATCATCATCGATTTTTCCCATTGTCCAAACCGGTATAATAATGTCAAAATTTTTTAGAAAACCTATATCTCCTAGAACGTCCAACTCATTTACTATTTCACTTTGGATTTTAAATTGTTGCAATTCACTCGATATAAATTCTGAAGTTTCTTGTGGTTCATGTCCTTCCCAACCACCTGATAAAAATAGTGCTTTTTTTGTCATCCTTTTATAGAACCCGCAGTTAAACCACCAGTTATTTGCTTTTGGAAGAATAAAAACAATACAGCAATAGGTGTTGCAGCAATAACAGACGCTGCTGCTATGCTGCCCCATTCGTTACTAAAGTCATCCATAAACACTATATTTATACCTAAAGCAACAGTATATAAATTTGCATCTTTCAAAAAGATTGCCGCAAGTATATAGTCTGAATAGATACCTATAAATGTAATTACAAACAAAACTACAATTATCGGTCTTGAAAGCGGGGCTATAATCTTATAAAAAACTTGAAAATCAGTTGCACCATCTACTTTTGCAGCTTCATCTAGAGAAGTTGGAATTGTATCCATGAAGCCTTTAATTAACCATGAATTAAATCCTATCGATCCTCCTAAATAGACAAAGATTAAGCCTATATGTGTGCCCAAACCAATAAAAGGTGCAACATCACCAATCTGAAAAAATAGTAGGTAGATTGCAACAAATGCAAGAAAAGATGGAAACATTTGAACAAGTACCAAAGTTATAAGACCAACTCGTCTGCCTTTAAATTTTAATCTTGCGAAAGCAAAAGCAGCGAATGTACCAAGTAAAACATTAAGAAATCCTGCAATTCCAGCTATTTTGTATGTATTAAACAACCACTTGTAATAAGGTATGAGTGGGTCTCCAGTCAAACTTTGATAATGTTTAGTTGTAAATCCGTCTGGAATAAGTTTTGAATTTGATAAATTTGCAAAATCTGCAAATGAGTTCGTTACAACATACAAAATTGGATATAAAGAAATTATTGCAAATATCAAACCTATAAGATGCCTCCATCCAAATTCTTTAAACCATTTCATAAATTTATAAATTTCCATAAACACGCTCCAAACGCTTTGAGTATCTAAAAGATACTGCAGATATAAATAGAACAATAAGAAAAATTATTGTTGTAACACTAGCAGCAAGTCCAAATTGATATCCTCTTCCACCGGCTATTGCTAAATCATAAGTAAAAGATATCAAAATATCTGTATACCCAACCGCTACATCAGCTCCAACTATTGGTGGTCCACCACTTGTAAGTAAAAATATAAGGGTAAAATTATTGAAGTTGAAAGCAAATGCACCAATAAGTAATGGTGATATTGCGACTAACAATAATGGAAATGTTATTCGCCAAAATGATTGTCTAGGAGTAGCACCATCAACTTTTGCAGCTTCTAAAAGCTCATTTGGTATTGATTGAAGAGCACCAGTTGTAATTAAAAACATATATGGGAAACCTAACCACGTATTTACTAGCAAGACAGCTGCCCTTGAGCTTTCTTTGGTTCTAAACCAATTTATTGGCTCAACATTTAATAATTCATATAAAGGACCGAACCAGTCATTGACTAAACCAAAATCAGGATTTAGAAGACCTTTAAAAACTAAAATTGATATAAAACTTGGAATAGCATACGGAAGTATGTAAATAGATCTATAAATTTTTTGAAATTTAAGTTTATCTTTGTTTAATGAGACACTTAAAAGTAAGCCAACAAAAAAAGTTAGAAAAACTGCAAAAAAGGCAAATTGAAAAGTCCATAAGGTCACTATTTTCAGAGGACCTCTAAATCTCTCATCATCTATTATTCGCTGATAATTCTCTGCGCCAACATTGATTCGCCAACCCGGGTCGATTGTTTGACCATTGCATATAAAATTACCCCTATTGCCTAATGTACATTCTGAATCATTGACATTGTCGTATAAAATATCAGTTTCAGCACTATACGAATACTTTTGTTGAGCTGATAAAAGCCTACCGCTAGACGCTCCAAAAACTGAAATATTATAAAGTTGAATACGTGTATTCTTATCAACTAGAAGTGACAATTCTTGAAGTTGAGAAGAATTAGCTATTTGTTCCTTGCCAGACAACAAATATAGATTGTCTGGAATAAAAATTTCACCACTTGGATTTTTAAATGATGGTTCATGATTGGCAAAGTCAATTTCATTAAATTCATTTTCTTGAACAGCTTTTCCAAATAATAAATTTTCACTATCAAGATCTGCAAGAAAATAATATTCTAAATTTTGATCTTGTAAAACATACAAATCAAATTCAATACCTCTTTGATCGTCTTTTGTATATGTAAGATCTTCTAGCCTCTCAATTGCTTGTTGTTTAGTTAAAATATGTCCTGTTGACCAGTTTGTAAACGAAACATAAAAACTATAAGCAGCAGGAAAAACAACAAATGAAAGAAGAAAAATCATACCTGGTGTTATCCATTTAAGTGGTTTTAACCTATTTGTTGCATATGTAAGATTTACAAGAAGAGTAATAATTATTGTAATTATTAATAAAAACCATGATTCAAATGCAATAGTTAATGGCACTAAATAAACTACAAAACCATTGAAAATACCTAAAAATAGATACCTAAATATTGTTGAATATTGCATAACTTAATATATCACATAAAAATCGGGGCTCATATAGAGCCCCGATTATAAATTTATTTGTTAGTAATTATCCACCAGCGATGGCATCTCTTACTTGCTGAGCAGCTAATTTCATAGCGTCAGAAGCAGAATTTACAGTTACTCCTGTATCTTCATTGGTACCATAATTTTGATCTCTAATTATTAACATAGCATCACCTACAGGTCCCCACACATTACCCATTTCAGGTATGTTTGGCATAGGTATTCCGTTAGATGCACTCGCCGCAAATTGTGCAGCAATTGGATCTTCAGCTTCAACAATTGCAAATAATGACTTTGTTGCTGGAAGCCTTGGATCTTCTGCATACATAGCTGCTTGTACTTCAACAGTTGCAAAGAAATCTAAAATAAAGCTTTGAGCTAAGACTTTCTTTTCACTGAATGCAGAGACAAACATTCCTCTAACACCGACAAATGGTGTTGCAGGATTGCCATTAAATGTAGGTATTAAACCGACACCATAATTAACAGCTGCAGCATCATTTCTAGCCCACGGTCCAGTCATCCAGAATAATGAACGACCTTCCTGGAAGGCTGTCATGGAAGCACCGTAATCTGTAGAGGCTACAGTTCCATTTTTGACTAAAGAATCAAGAAATTCTGCAGATGCTATTGCAGATGCATTATCAAGTCCTACGTCAGATGGATCAAAACCACCGTCGAACTTGAATATATATCCACCATCTGAAGCAAAGAATGGATGGCTATGATATGCATCACCAGCACCTCCACCACCTGGAGCGCCAACACATAATTCTGTACCAGCTGCATCGCAAGCTGCTTTTACTTCTTCCCATGTTGATGGAACGCCATCAACTAAATCTGCATTGTAATACATGGCGATAGCTTCAGTTGCATATGGAAATCCATAGACCTCTCCCCCATAACTAAAGCCTGCAATACCAACTTCAAATATATCATCTGAAATTGAACCTAAATCGATTGGTGCGACTACACCATTTGCTACTACTTCACCAACCATGTCATGTGGTCCAACGAATAAGTCAGGACCCTCACCTGCTGGTCCAGCAGTAAGCACATCATTTTTAATTGCACCAAAATCATATATTACAACTTCTATGTCAACTCCTGCCGCACTTTCATAAGCACCAACTAATGGCTCTAGTGCAACAGCAATTTTTTCTTCAGCCCATATAACCAACTTTTCCGGTGGCGGAGAAGTAGTTGCAGGTGCCGCAAGAGTTTCCTGTGGTGCCTCGGTTGTTTCAGGTGCTTCTGTTGTTTCTTCAGCAACATCACCTCCACAAGCAACGGCGACCATAGAAAACAATAATAAAAATACGATAAAACGTAATTTATTAGTTTTCATATACTCCCTTTCGTATATACGTATATCCACTCATAAAAGAATGTATGCATAATATAATCCTGAATTTAAAAAATTTCTATTAAATTTGAAAAAACATTTCACAAATATACGATTTGATTTATTGTTCGTGAATAATTAGTCCTATATCACCTGAGTTATTGGTTATTTTTATCTTTCCATCATCGAGATTTGCTGTACATTCACCAAATTTCAAATTTATACTGTGTGCATTAGAAATTATTTGAAAATCATCGTTAGATTTTTCACGATTAATGATACACAGCATCGATTCGTCCTTGAGTATCCTCCTAAAAGCTACGAAATCATTGTGTTCATTTAACAATTCAAAACGGCCGTATTTAAAAATAGGACTTTCTCTCTTAATTTTCATCAGATTTTTAAGATAATTTAATATTTCTAAATTCCAAGATTTCTGATCATCCCACGGAAAAGGTTCTCTGTTAAATGGGTCATCTGCACCACCTAGTCCTATTTCGTCACCATAATAAATTCCCGCAATCCCTGGAAAGGTAGCTTGTAGAAATATTGCTCCAAGCATGCCATCTTTTTCATTTCCACATCTATTTAAAAATCTTTTAACATCATGTGAACTTAAAAGGTTTTGACAAGAGGATAATGCTTCAAAAGAATACATTGAATATAAATTTGCGAGTGAATCAGCAAAATCTTTATTTGTAATTCTTTTTGTAGCAAAATAATCAGTCATTGATTCTCTGAATGAATAATTCATTGTCCCATCAAACCTATCACCTTGTAGCCACTGAGATGTATCACCAAATATTTCAGAAATTAAAAGAGTATCTTTATTTGCACCATGTGCAATGTCTCTGAATTCTTTCCAGAAGGAAAAATCTAATTCTTTAGCGACATCCATTCTCCACCCATCAATATTAAAATTTTCTATCCAGTACTTTGTAACATCAAGAGCCCATTGTCTTGCTTCTTTGCTTTCAAAATTTATTTTTGGCATATCGGGAACACCCCACCAAGCCTTAAATGAAGGTTCTACAATTGGACCGTCATCGTCTTTTATTTCAACTGGAACTTTTGTTTCTTCAAAGGTTTTGTCAAGATACTGCTTATACTCTTCTTGATTACCGTCCCACCCTACTTTGTAAGTATTTGCATATAAATGTGGTCTATGAATAAACCTGACTGGGTAATCAAAAACAGTGAACCAGTCCTTGTACTTAGAGTTTTCACCATTCTGTATTAAGTCCTGAAAAGCGAAATGTCTTGGATGAACGTGATTTAAAGAGCAATCTAGGACTACCTTCATATCACGATTATGACATTCATTAATTAAGTTTTTTAATGCATCGTCGCCTCCAAGTGTTGGATCTACTTTAAAATGATCCCAAGCATCGTATTTATGAGTGCTGGATGATAAGAATATTGGATTTAAATACAATATGTTTACTCCGAGAGATTCTATGTGATCGAGATTATTCAAAACTCCAATTAAATCGCCACCATGAAAACCTAATCTTGTCGGTGTTGAGTTCCAATCAACAATATTTTCTGGATTAATTGAACTATCTCCATTGGCAAATCTTTCAGGAAAAATTTGATACATGACTCCTCCATATACCCAATCTGGAATTGTGTGTCTCATAAATGCACTGCTGTCATAAATCCATTTTTCTGAAGGTGATATAAAATTTGCAATGCCACTAGTTCCAAAATATAAATTTAAATTATCATCTGTTGATGCAGCAAAACTAAATTTTGCAATTTGTGATCTAAACTCAACTTGTACACCCCAAAATATAAATCTATCTGTCTCAGCATATTTTCTTAATTCGACAGGTCTAAAATTTTCATCTTCTAAAAGTATCCAGAGTTTTGAAATATTTTTTTGAGAGTGTACTCTAACTCTACCAATGCCATCTTTTGAGATTGAGAAATGCTTTTTGTTGTCAAAATCAAATCGAAAATCGTAATGACCAAGATGCACATCTCCTTCAAAAAAATCTATCTTTTGCTTTTCTCCAATATCAATGAACTCGGGGCTATGCTCTTCTACCATAAATTTAATTTACTATTAATTTGTCATTATATCCTCTATATTTGAAAGATATGGATATTAATAAAAGTAGTGGATTAATTTTACATCCAACATCTTTACCTAGTTCATATGGTATTGGAGATTTGGGTAAAGAAAGCTATGAATTTATTGATTTTCTCAACCAGTCAGAAACTGAAATATGGCAAGTTCTTCCTTTGGGAATCACCGATAATATTGAATTTTCACCATACTCTAGTAAGTCATCTGTTTTGGGTAACCCATATATTGTTTCTTTAGATAACTTAGAAAACAATATATATAACGAAAGTGAATTAAATGAAATAAAACTACCAATAACTAATGAAGTGAATTACAAAGCTGTATACAGAAATAAAGATAAAATTTTTAACCTTATCTCTGAGAGAGTAAATTATAACGACAACGAATATCAGCAATTTCTGGGAAATGATTTAATAAAAAGGCACTTAACCTTTATAACCTTGAGTGAAGTTTTTGAAAGTTCTTGGAGTGAGTGGTCTAGTAATTATCAGAATTTTTCAGAAGGTTTATTTGATATGGTCTTAGATGAATATAAAGATATTTTTATGAAAAACTTGTTTTTACAATTTGAGTTCAATAAACAATGGCAAAAACTTAAATCCTACGCAAATAGTAGCAATGTAAGAGTACTTGGAGACATACCAATATATGTGAACCATAATTCTGCAGATGTATGGTTAGACAAACATTTATTTGATTTGGACGATTCTAACAATATGAGCTTTGTATCAGGTGCTGTTCCAGATGATTTCACAGTAGAAGGTCAAGTCTGGAATACAGCTTTGTATCAATGGGATAATCACAAAGATGAGGGATACAAATACTGGATTGATAAATTAAATTACAATTTACAAAATTATGATTATTTAAGAATTGATCACTTTATTGGGTTTTTTAAGTTTTGGGCCATACCTTATGGTGAATCAGCTCTTAATGGTCACTGGAGAAAAGGTCCTTGGGAAACATTTTTTAATACTGTTTCTAAGGACGTTGATTTTAATAAATTACTGGCTGAGGATTTAGGTGTAGTTCTTGAAGAAACTGCAAATATATTGCAGAAATATACAATACCAGGTATGAAAGTTTTACAACAACGAGTACCTAACAATCAAGTACACGATGAAATTCATCCAAAACATTGGGATTTCAATATTGCAGCCTACACTGGCACTCACGATAGCCCTACAGTAAAACAATGGTTAAATGAGGTTGAAGATGTTCAGCTTCAGTTTTTTTATGATTATAAAAAAGATATTAAATCGCAATATGACTCTGATATTTGGAACTTTATATCGCTTGTTTGGGAATCTCCATGTCAATTAGCAATTACAACTGTTCAAGATTTACTCGAACTTGGTAAAGAAGCAAGGTTTAATTTACCAGGAACTCAAGTAGGTAATTGGAAATGGAGAATTCAGGATTTAGATATGCTTGAGAATTTAAAAGAAGATTTAAAAATACTAAACAAGTCTACAAATAGGGCTTAATTACTATCCTTAACATAATCAACAACAAGCTTTGCTTGTTCTTCTGTGATTCTTACAGCAGGCATAGATCCTTTGCCATTCAAAATAGTTTGTAGCCAATATGAATCAGGCATAGCTAAAACATCAGCCTTTTTTAAACTTGGGCCAGCTCTACCTGAAAAATCAGCTTGGTGACACGCTGCACACCTTGCAGTATAAATTTCCTCACCAGAAGTGAGTTCAGTGGTTTCTTGAGCCCCGCATGCAATAAATAAAAAAAGAAAAAGGAAGGAAACTTTTTTCATTTTTATTCTTCTTCAAGTGCAGATTTGAATTCTTTTGTAGATTTTCCTAATGATTTAGCTAAGCCTGGAAGCCTTTTTGCTCCAAAAAGTAGAAGCAATATTGTCAAAATTATTAAAAGTTCTGGTAATCCTAATCTCATATTTTTATTTTAATAGTCTAAATTTCTTTATTTAAACCTATATATTTCTTTTCTAATACCCACATACTAATAAATCCAATTACTACAAAAGTAGAAAAGAAAATCAGATCACTGCTTTGGTTAGCTGTCGGTAAAATTGGGGTAGTATATATTGGTTCATTTGAAGAGTTATATTGTAAAACTTCATAAAAAGGCCAAATTTTAAACAATGAGCCACCAAGAAATCCGATAAGAACGCTAATTACAACATCACTGTATTTTTTAAAAAGGTATGAGAAAACTCTACTGAATGTAACTAGACCCACTATGCAGCCAGCCAAAAATATTGATATTACAGCAGTATCAAAACTGTTCAAAGCTTTCAATATGAACTCGTACTTTGATAAAAATACAAGAATAAAAGAACCACTTATACCCGGAAGAATCATCGCAGAAATTGCAATTGCACCAGATAGAAATATAAAAAAATTTGTGTTTGGAGTAATCGAAGGTGCCTGTAGAGCGATATATGAGGCAATAGTTAGACCCATTACAAATGAAAGCAATCCAGCAATGCTTATTTTTTCAATCTGATAAAAAATTAATATGCCAGAAGCAATTATTAAACCAAAAAAGAATCCCCAAATTTTAAGAGGATGATCATCGATTAAATACACAATGAATCTTGAAAGAATCAAAATTGATGTCAACATTCCAATAATTAAAGTAATTAGAAAAGATCCATTTATTGCTTTCCAAAATGATGCAAATTTGAATGTTAATAATAACTTCAGCGATCTTGAATTGACTGACTTTATTGAATCTATCAACTCTTCGTAAATACCTGTTATGAAAGCTATTGTTCCACCAGAAACTCCAGGGATTATTTCAGCAATACCCATAAAAACACCTTTTAAATATAAATCAGGTTTAATTTTCATAAACTATTTTGTTTGAGTTCTTACTAATCTAAATAAAATTGGGGAAAAGGTTGCAGTAATTACTGCTAATAGAATTATTTGTTGCTCTAACTCTTTTGTAATTAAATCTAAATGCACCCCTATTTCCGCCATTGCAATAATTAGACTAAATCTTGCAGAGAGCAAAAAACCTCCTGCAAGCATGTCTCTAAATTTAATCTTTGAGAAAACTAGCAATAGAGAAGGAATAAATTTAACTCCTACAGCTATCAAGAACAAATAACCTACTTCAACAAAAAACTGCGTTTCAGAAAAAACACTAATATCATAATTTAATCCGATGTTTATAAAAAAGATCGGTATTAAAAACCCATAGGAAAATCCTTTTAAACTGCTTTCAAGAGTTCCTCTATTTGAAAATGTAAAAGCAAAAATTGTACCAGCTAAAAATGCACCAAGTATTGGCTCTATATCAAAAAACACTGACACTCCAACAAGTACCAACATAAGAGCAATAGAACTCCTAATTCCTAACTCATCAGGGTCGTTTCCATCAAACATTCTAGAAAATAACTGTGGATTCCACCAAGCAACTCTTCTAATAATTCTTAATAACATAATTACTACCACAAAGTAAAGAACTACATTTAGGTTTGAAATAGACAATCCCCCAGCATTTATAAAAGATGCATAAACAGTAGCGGCGAGTAACGTCAATATATCTGCAAGTAAAGCAACCATAAATAAAGTCTGTCCATATTTTGTTTTAATAGTTCCATCACTTCGTAAAATAGTTATAACTATATCAACGCTTGTTGTACATAAAACAAGAGCAAGAAAGATTGGGTAGCCCAAAGTAGAAATCAAGTAAAAGGAAGTTATTACAGTTAATAGGTAGATTGACATTGGGAGTGCTAGTGTTCTAAGACCTTTTTCACGAAAAGTGTCTAACTCAATTTCAAATCCTGACAAAAACATCAATAACAAAAACCCTAGTATTGCAAGTCCAGAAATAAATTCTGATGAATCAACCCATCCTAAAACCGGACCTACAGTTATGCCGTAAGCTATTTCAAGAACAATTCCAGGTATCTTAATTCTCTGTCCTACAAGTGGCAATATAAACGCACCTAAGGAGATAATTACGAGCGATACAGCTTCAAATTCTTCCATATTTACCTTGGTATATAAAGAAGAGATGAATTAGAGTTTGCAGATACAAATTCAATAACTTTTCTATCTTGCCAAGATTGTGAAGAATTTGAGCCGATTATTGAAAGATCATAACTTGATGTTTGATCAGTAAATATTTTTGCTTCATTGCCTTCAAAATTTTCAAAATCAAGTTGAACTTCATGTGAAAGTGCTAGATCTTGAAGTTTTTGAACGGTATCAGATACTTTTTGTTCACCATCTGATTGCAAAAAAGTTGGTTGATTAATGATAACTCCAACTAACTTGGCTGACATTGTTGAAGATAAATCAAATGCAATTGCATTTGAACTATTTTCATCAAAATTATCATTGATCAATAAACCAATAGTCTTGTATGGATAGGTTGATCTTGAAAATAGAACAGGAATTTTTGATTTGTTAGCAATGCTAATCAGTGACTTTATTTTTGATTTTGAAATACTGTCTTCGACTGGATAAAAAATTGTTCCAATTGAATTTTCATTAATAAAATTCTCTAAATCCTTATTGGAAATTTTATTTTTATATGTAATGTCAAATTCTTGATCTTTCAGAACAGCCTTTAAAGTCTCTTCAGTAGATTCTAAATTATTATCGAACAAATCTTCCTTTGTAATTAACTTAAGTGAAGTTGCCTTTGTATTTCTTATGAAGAATTCAGACTCAGATAAGTTTTTTAAATTCTTTTCATTATCTAGAACGACAACAATATCTTTTCCAAATTCTAGAGGAAAGCGAGATTCTGAACCTGAGAAAAGATTAATCACATTAGAAAATGCACCAGATTGTAGAACTATAGTAACAAGGTCTCCAGTTTCAATTTCTGTATCACCATGAGGAATAATTACTTTGCCTTTTCTTAACAATGCGCCAACAATATAATAATCTGAACCAATTTCTCTTAGTTTTTTTCCTCTAACTGGACTATCTGAACTGATTTCGATTTCAAGAGCTTCAGCTCTTCCACCTGCAAAAGCTTGGGATACAACTCTTCTAGGTTCAAGAATATGTTCAAATCTTCTTGCTAGTAAAATATCAGGCTCAACTAATTCAACATCTAATTCTTTAAATTTATCAATATTAGATGAGTCATTAACAATGGAAGAAAGTCTTAATATGTCATTTTGTTTAGCAATTTTCAAAATTTCCAAATTAACCTCATCACTTAATGTCAAGGTTACTATTGCAGTGGCTTCATCAAGTCCAGCTTTTTTTAGCACCAATGAGGATGTAGCATCACCTTGAATTTTGTCTATTTGTCTATTTGTTGTGAAATTTCTTAATTTTTCTTGGTCTAAATCAATTACGGAAATAGACCATCCGGAACTAACCCTATTGATCAGCTCTTTTGCTTCTCCGTGTGCTCCTACAATTATTACTTTCACGTGCTTATTATGCTACATATTCATTTTAGTTAAAGAACAACTTTGAAAATCTTATTTGGATTAAATATATAGTAGCTAATAGAAACACTACAATTTTATGTTATAAGTTAAATAAAAAATGCATTACATCTCCATCTTTGACTATGTAATCTTTGCCTTCTGTTCTTAATTTGCCAGCATCTTTTGACCCTTTTTCACCTTTGTATTCTATAAAATCATTAAACGAAATAGTTTCAGCACGTATAAAGCCCTTTTCGAAATCAGTATGGATTTTACCTGCAGCTACTGGAGCAGTATCTCCTACATTTATTGTCCATGCTTTTACTTCTTTCTCTCCAGCTGTGAAGTAGGTTTGTAGACCAAGTAAGTTATAGCCTGCTTTAATTAATCTATCTAAACCTGATTCACTCTGTCCCATTTCTAACAAAAATTCTTCCTTTTCTTCAGTATTTAATTCGCAGATTTCTGCTTCTATTTCAGCACATATTGGAACAACTTTAGAATTTTCTTCTTTTGCATAATCTAGAATTGAACTCAAATATGGATTATTTTCAAATCCATTCTCGTTTACATTTGCAACATAAAGTACAGGCTTTAACGTTAAAAGTTGGAAGCTTTTAAGTAAGACTAACTCTTCTTCACCAAAAGTGAGCTTTCTTACACTTATCCCCTCCTTAAGTGCTGACAAAATTTTTTCTAGCAATTCTTTCATTGGCATTCCCTCTTTTTGTCCCGACTTAGTATTTTTTTGAGCTTTTTGATATAACTTTTCGACAACGCTCAAGTCAGACAATATTAACTCTGTGTTAATTATTTCAATATCATCTATTGGTGATACTTTTCCAGAAACATGTACAATATCATCATTTTCAAAAGCTCTTACTACATGTACAATTGCATCTGTTTCTCGAATGTTTGATAAGAATTGATTTCCTAAACCTTCTCCCGTTGAAGCACCTTCAACTAAACCGGCAATATCTACAAATTCCATTACAGTAGGTATAGTTTTTTTAGGATTTACGATTTCTGAGAGTTCATTTAGTCTCGAATCATTAACAGTAACTACTCCAACATTTGGCTCTATTGTACAAAATGGATAATTCTCAGACTCTATATCTGCTTGAGTTAAAGCATTAAATAATGTTGATTTTCCAACATTTGGCAATCCTACAATTCCACATTTAAAACCCATTTACATAACCTTTATAATTAAAAACATTTATAAATATAGCGGGTACTTTAATTAAAAATAACTTTCTTTTCTTCATCTGATAAATATTTTGATTAAAGTCATTATTAAGGGGGATTATGAACGAAAAAAATAATAAAAGGACAATATTTGGCTGGTCGATGTACGATTGGGCAAAATCTGCTTATGAAACAACTATCCTAGGTGCTGTACTGCCTGTTTATTTTGTAAGTGTAATTGTTCCTGAAGAAGGTTTTGAATTCAGAGGAAATGTATATACAGGTGCAGAAGTTTGGGGATTTGCAATTGGTTCAGCCTTATTTATTTTCTTTTTAATAATGCCAACAATAGGAGCAATCGCAGATATGTCTGGAAATAGAATGCGGTTCTTTAAAATTTTTGCATTCGGAGGAGCAATATTTGCTTCAACTTTTTATTTTGCTAATTCTGGTGATGTACTTTTCACTCTTGGAATTTATTTCTTAGCACAATTAGGTGCGACTGGATCTAATGTTTTTTATGACAGTGTATTAAAAGATATAACAACTGATGACACAATTGATTCAGTTTCTGCAAGAGGCTACGCCCTCGGTTACTTAGGAGGTGGTACAGATTTAATTCTGTCTTTTGTAATAATTCTCTTAGGACCAGACATGTTAGGAATTGATACTGCTCTTGCTTCCAAAATTGCAATATCAAAATCTGGATTATGGTGGTTAATATTTTCTGTATTCAGTTTTTCAAGGATGAATATTGTAGAAACAAAATCTGGTAAAGTTTCTATTGCAAATGCTTACAGTAGAAATTTCAAAACTCTAAAAAAGATAAGAAAATTTCCATTTTTACTTTATTTTTTAATCTCATACATTTTTTTCTGGGATGGTTTACAAACTTTAATAAATATGTCAGCTGCGTTCTTTACAGAAGTGTTATTGTTAGATCAAACTCAAGTACTAATAGTGTTTTTAGTTGTTCAGTTTGTTGCTTATTTTGGAGCAAAATTAGCCGGTAATTTAGCCACAAAAATTGGACAAAAGAAAGTGCTCTATTACACCATGTTTCTTCTATTTCTTGTGGGCAACGCCGCATATTTCGTACCTGAAAAACAATTAATACCAGTTATCGTAATGGGAATAGTGACAGCAATGGGTATGGGAGGTTTACAATCTGTAAGCAGGAGGGTTTATGCGGCTATGCTACCTAAAGGTGCTGAAGGTGAATTTATGGGTTTCTTTTCAGTGCTATCAAGGTTTTCAGCAATATGGGGTCCACTCATTTATGCTTACGTAAGTGCATCGACAGGAAATCCAAGATTATCTTTACCAGTTATAACTTCTTTCTTTCTAATTGGCTATCTGATATTGAGAAATGTAGATATGGATAAAAGAATTAGCGAAGAAGAGTGGAACGCTAGTTAGTTTTTACTAGCCTAGACAAATTAAAAAATAGAGCTGAGACAGTTATTGGCCCTACTCCACCAGGAAATGGAGATCGGTAACTTGCTACTTCACTTATATTTTGAGTGTCAATATCGCCATAAGTTTTTCCATCAACAGATGATATTCCTATATCTATAATGGTCGCACCTTGTTTAAAGTAGGAAGAATCATAAAGCTTTGCAGAACCTACTGCTGATATAAAAATATCAGCTTGTGTTATAAATTGTTTTTGATTGGATGTCTTGCTGTGAATGACTGTTACATTAGCGTTGTAACTCTTTGAAGATAGTATCTTAGCTAAAGGCGAACTCACTAATCTTGAACGACCAGCAATAACAATAGCTTTGTCTTCGGTCTTAATTTGGTAGAAATTTAATAATTCAAGTACAGCTAATGATGTAGCAGGAATTAATTTATATTCATTTGAAAACAAGCTTCCTAAATTATAAGAGGTAAGACCATCAACATCTACATCTGGGGGAATACAGTTTATTACATCTTCAGAACTTAAATGATCTGGTAAAGGTAACTGGATAATCAAACCATCTGTATTTTTTGATTCAGTTTCAACTAGTTCTTTAAGTTTTTCTTGACTCGTATTTTTATCAAGTTTTATCCAATTAAATTCAACTCCTAATTCCTCAGCTTTTTCTTTTTTTCTTGAAACATAAAGTAGAGAAGCTGGATTATCACCAACAGTAATAGCAGTCATATGTGGAGTTTTATTATTCGATTTGACTTCCTGAAATATTTTCAAACTTATTTCGTCAAGCTGTTTTGCTACAGGAGCACCGTATAGTATTTGTTCCATTTTTTATAGTTTAATATTTATGAAACGTATTTAATGAATAACTTTATTAAAATAACTCTGAAAGATTAAGTTATGGATATATCAAAATTAGATAATAAAATTAATCCTTCGGGAACTATGGCAATTTCAAATAAAGCCCGAGAGTTAAAAAAAGAAGGTAAGCCAGTTATAGGTTTTGGAGCAGGTGAACCAGACTTTGCATCACCAGACTATGTAGTTAATGAAGTAAAAATTGCTGCCGATGATCCAAAAAATCATAAATACTCCCCTGTTGCGGGACTTGAATCTTTAAGAAAAGAAATATCAAGAACAACTTTTAAATATTCGGGTGTAGATATTAATGAAAATAATGTTGTTGTATCTAATGGTGGAAAGCAAGCTATTGTTACAGCACTAATGTCAATCTTAGATTCTGGCGATGAAGTAATTATTCCTGCACCGTATTGGACAACTTATCCTGAAGCGGTAAAACTTGCTGGTGGTGAACCGGTTTTTATTAAACCTGACAAAAAAGATAATTTTAAAATTTCAGTTTCGGATCTTGAAAAGGCAAAAAATTCAAAAACAAAATTATTAATTTGGTGTTCTCCATCAAATCCTACGGGTGTGGTCTATTCAAAAGAGGAATCAGAGGAAATATATAATTGGGTATTTGAAAACGATATTTGGATTTTATCTGATGAGTTATATGAGCACTTAGTATATGAAGGTAAGACATCACCTTCACCAGGACTATATGACAAAGAATTAAAAAATACAATAATTATAAATGGTGTTTCTAAAGCATATGCTATGACCGGTTGGAGAGTTGGGTGGTTGGTTGCCAACTCAAATGTCATAGGATTAGCTAAAAAAATACAATCTCAAATATCATCTAATGTTTCAAATATATCTCAAATAGCTGCAGAGACTGCATTAAAAAATGGACTTGATGTGACTGAAGAAATGAAAATATCATTCAATAGAAGAAGGCTATATGCAATTGAAAAAATTAATGAAATAAACAACATAAGCGTCGGTAACCCTACTGGTGCATTCTATTTATTTGTTGATGTCAGCCAATACTGCAATGGAAATTATGAAGGTATAAATTCATCCATAGATTTTTGTAACTGGCTACTCGATAAATATTTTATTGCATTTGTTCCAGGAGAAGTATTTGGTGCACCGGGGTATATGAGATTATCTTATGCCCTAAGCGATAATGAATTAAGTGAGGGTCTTGAACGTCTCAATAAGGCAGTTGAAGAACTAAATGGATAAAGTAAAGCCAAAAAGTTTAATTTCTTGGTTACTTTTTGATCTTGCAAACACTGTTTATGCGTTTGTAATACCAGGTTTATATTTTTCAGTTTGGTTAGTAAGTGAAAAAGGATGGACTGACCAACAGCTTGGATTTGCTACATCAAGTGCAATGATAATAGTTGCAATTCTTGGTCCATGGGTTGGTAGGAAGTCAGACGGATCAGAAGGAAAAAAGAGGCTTCTTTTATTCATGACAATAATGTGTATCTTCTCTACATTTTTATTGGGAACATTTACAGTTCAAATTTCTGTTCTGTTGTTTGTTATTTCACTTATTGGTTTCAATCTAGGATCAGTTGTTTACGATGCACTTCTCATTTCTGTCAGCACGGAAGAAAATAGAGGAAAAATTTCAGGAATGGGTGTTGCTTTTGGATATATGGGTTCTTTGATAGGTTTTGGTGTTGCCACAATTTTGCAAAATTTTGGATATAGCTATGTAGAAATATTTAGATCGGTTGCAATATTGTTTTTAATATTTTCTCTACCAGCATTTATTTTTATAGAAGAAAAATTTGTGAGTACAGAAAAAGTAAAAATAAGTATTTTGAATTCATTAAATGTTGTTATAAAGTCGTGGAAGCATACTAGGCAATATAAGGGTCTCACTAGATTTCTTGTAGGAAGATTTTTCTATGCTGATGCAATCAATACTCTCATCAGCGGTTTACTAGCAGTATATTTAGTCGAAGAAGCTGGACTAACTCCTGCAGACAGCCAGAACATTCTTGCATTAGCAATAGTGATTTCCATTATTGGTGGATATGTCTTTGGAAAAGCTGCTGATAAATATGGACCTAGAAGATTAATCTTAATCAGTATATTTTGCTGGATTATTTCACTTTCACTAGCAATTGTTGCAACTGAATTTGATCAAATGTGGTTGATTTATGTCACTGGAGTTTTAGGGGGGTTTAATATTGGTGGAATTTTTGCAGTTGATAGAGTATTTATGACTCGACTCTCACCAGAGAAACATCTTGGAGAGTTTTATGGGTTGTACTCAACGATTGGAAGGTTTGCGACAATACTAGGTCCACTACTTTGGGGTTTTATAGTTGATGGACTAAATTTAGGCAGAAATGTTGCAATGGGGTCACTAATTATATTGTTGATAATATCTTTTTATATCATTTCTGGAGTTTCAGATAATAAGAATTATTAAAAAAAGAAAAACCTCTTTTTCTTGTTAACTTGATCTAGCTGTTCTCTGGTGTTTTTTAATTTTTCTCTAAGAAATTCTGCTTCTGCTTCTGCTTTTGCTGCTCTCTCTCTTGCTTCAGCCATCTGCTGACTGGCCTCATGTAAATTTCCAAGTTGATTCAGAACAGTATTCCATGCATCTAATGGGACAAGAAGGCTATCTTCTTGGCCTTCTACATCAATAACTTCATCATTTGAAACTTCCTCATCATGTTCAGTATTTTTGTTAGTGACTTCTGAGGATGTGTTTTTATCTTTTTTTAGAAAATTGTATTTTTCTGCCATTCTCTCTTCGTAGCTTTTACTCATCTCTCAAAGCCTTTGCATAATCTTCAATAACTGGATACTCAAAACTAAATCCTTCTTTTAACAATTTTTCAGGAATTATTCTAAGACTACAGAAGATCAAACCATGCGCCAATTCAGAACCCATAAGTAAATTTATTGCAATTTGTGGTGCTGGTAATACCGAGAATTTTTTAAATACTTTCGCAAATCTATTTGAAAACTCTTTTTGTGTAATTGGCACTGGAGAAACAAAATTGACAGGTCCAGAAATGTCACTATTTTCTAAACAAAATTTATACGCATTTATAACATCCTCTATTGAAATCCATGACCAAAATTGATCTCCTTTTCCTAGAGGTCCAGATAAATTAAGTTTCGTTGTTAAAGTAATTAGCTGTGTTGCAATGTTGCCTTTTCCTAAAATGAATCCATTTCTGGCTTTAACAATACGAACATCTTTATGTTTTATATTCGAAAGTGGTGATTCCCATGCTTCTTCAGCTACTAATTGGTCAAAGGTACCTCTATTAAACTTAGTTGTGGATTCTGTAATAACTTCATCACCATGATCCCCATAAATAGTTGTTCCAGAAGCTGTAATAAATATTTTCGGATATGTTTCGCTTTCATTATAAGTTTTTACAAATAAGTCTGACGCCCATTTTCTAGACCAATATATTCTTGACTTTTTTTCCTTATTCCATCTTCCTCCACTCAAAGGTAAGAAACCAAAGATATCTTTTGGAGCTAAAGACTCGCCTGCTAAATGAATAACTGCATCAAGAGTTTGAAATTTTTCTATATCAATTTCCTGTTTTGATGGGCTCCAGAATATTTCATTTTCATTTTGAACATCTCTTCTGACGAATTTCAATACTTCAAAACCATCTTCTTCAAGTTTTTTTACAAGTCTTTTGCCAATAAATCCAGAAGCCCCAGTAATACCAATTTTCATTCTTCTTCACCGTAAAAAATAAAAAAGTTCTGTAATGTGTTTTCTACATGTGAAGTATCATTTCCAATGTTTCTTTGAAAATTAATTGTTACCATGTTTGATTGAATAAAAATTGTATCTATATCATCAATTTGTTGAAAAAGCTTTAAAGCTAATTGTCCACTTACGTCAGGAATTAAAGAAGCCTCGGAAATATTATTAAAAGTCATGCCTTCCTGACCAGATACTGACCTGTTTAAATCAAAAATTAATGTTTTATTGACCTTAGTAGTTTTTACTTCAATAATCTGACCCACTATACATCTCCTAAATTATGTACTCTGATTAAATTTGTTGCTGCTTCCACATTCGGAGGTGTACCAGCAACAACAATAACTTTATCACCTTTATTATATTTTTTTTCTTTTACAAGGAAATCATTTGCAGATTTAAGCATTTCAGAAAATGTTTCCTTTTTCTCTATTGGGAATTGCTCAACTCCCCAAAGTAAATTCAATTGTTTAAGTGTTTTATCTTTTGTTGAAAAAGTTATAATTTCAGCCTTAGGTCTGAAATTTGAAATAAGAAGCGGAGTCTTTCCAGTCTCTGTAAACGCTACAATTGCTCTTGCATCTATATCGTCAGCAATTTGAACAGCTGCTCTTGCTAAAGTAGTTGTGAATGAATCTTCTTTAGAATCTTCTTTTGAAAGCAAAGATGAAGTGTCGTTCCTAGAATCTACTTCTTTACATATATTAGACATCACTTCTATAACCCTATTAGGATGATCGCCTATTGATGTTTCAGCAGATAACATCACAGCATCCGAACCTTCTAATATTGCATTTGTAATATCTGTTACTTCTGCTCTTGTAGGTCTATATGAGGATTTCATAGACTGAAGCATCTCCGTAGCAGTTATTGAAATCTTTCCTTTCCTATTTGCAGCATCTAAAATTTGTTTTTGAACAAATGGCACCTTCTCGATTGGGAGTTGCACTCCAAGGTCACCTCTTGCAACCATAACTCCATCTGAAACATTGAGAATCTCATCTATATTTTCAAGAGCAGTTTTTAATTCTATCTTTGCAATAATCTTTATATCCTTAGGGATAATGTCTCTTACAGCTTGTATATCATCGCTATTTCTAACAAAAGATACTGCAACAAAATCTACATCTTGTTCTGTTCCAAATTTCAAATGTTCAATATCTTGTTCAGTGATTGCAGGTACAGATAATTTTGAATCTGGAAACGCAACACCCTGATTATCTCTGAGTTCGCCTCCTATTAGAATTAATGCTTTTAATTTATTCTTTTGTTTTTCAGTAATTTTGAGGATTATCTGACCATCATCTATAAAAACTCTGTCATTAACACTTATATCTTCATATAAATTTTTATAATTAATAAAAATTATTTCATCAGATGATTCCACTTCTTTATTGGTTAAGTTTATCTCTTGGCTTTTTTGTAATACCGTATTTTCTTTAACTTGGCCAGTTCTAATTTTTGGACCTTGAATATCTTGCATTATTGCTACTTGTTTCTTAGATGATCTTGCCCAATCTATGAATTGTTTGTGCTCATCTAGTGTGCCATGAGAAAAATTAATCCTAAAGACATTTACTCCTGAATTTATAGCACTATGAATTTTTTCTTTACTGGCTAAGCTTGGGCCAACAGTTGCAATAATTTTTGTTTTTCTATCCATATTGATTAAATACTTTAATAGCATGGTATAACAAATTTAATAATATGAATAGCAATATATTAATTGGAATACCTATCAAAAGTCTAGAAAATCCAATGTCTAGACTATCAAAATCAATATCTCTAGCTGAAAGAATAGAGTTACAAATAAATCTAATAAAGAACACAGTAAATTCTTTTAAAAATGAATTTGTTCAAATTTATCTTATTTCTAAAGATTTGGAAATAAAAGAATTAGCAAATCAAATTGGAGTCCGTACTTTTAACTCAAAATCAAATGGTTTAAATAATGAAGTTATTGAGTTTATAGAACTATCAAATAGCTATTCTTCTTGGGCTATCTGCCATGCTGATTTGCCTTATCTTAATA
>LULP01000041.1_pt1 | contig 43385 bp, 45 predicted proteins | sample 728111 | NCBI WGS metagenome assembly LULP01 (sample SAMN03860286, study PRJNA289734) | marine metagenome | biome: seawater column; feature: ocean; material: water; isolation source: Red Sea water column Station 149 - depth 25m | place: Saudi Arabia: Red Sea | collected 2011-10-15 | depth 25 m
ATTTCCTGTTCAAGCTCTTGTATTTTGAGAAACAAAATATCAGATTCTGTACTTTCAAAATCTTGAGAAAAAGATTGAAAAGAAGTTAATGCAAGGAAAATAAATGCAAATCGCATAAATTTATTTTATTTCTACTCTTCTATTCCTTGCCCAAGCTCTCTCATTAGACGCAGAAACAGCTGGACTTTCCTCTCCATAACTTTTGATTACCAGTCTTGATCTATTTATTCCTCTTGATTCAAGATAATCTGCAACAGACTCAGCTCTTCGTTGTCCTAGAGCTAAATTATATTCTCTAGTCCCTCTTTCATCTGCATGTCCCTCAAGCACAAGAGTTATGGAAGAGTTGTCTTTCATCGCTAAAATTACACCTCTTAACGTTTGAATAGATCTAGATGTAAGATTGTATTTATCAAAATCAAAATAAATTGTTGCAGAAGTTGATACAGCCGTTGATTTTGTTTCATAGGTGTCAGATGTTGAAACCTCTACAGTTGCAATACTTGATTCTCTAACAGACTCCTCAGTTACCTGAACAGAGCTACATGAAACAATAAATATTGTCACTAGAGAAATTATGAAAAAAGATTTAATTAATTGCATTTTATCTCCCATTTATTTTAAGAAACCTGACCAAGCTGGCTCTCTTACCTGACCTTTTGCAGAGGGTAAACGGAACTTGGCTCCACTTAAAGTTACTCCTGCCAAAATGTCATTATTTTGTTCGCTTATAGCATAGATTATCACATTACCATTTGGAGAAACACTAGGAGATTCATCCATTTTTGCATCAGTAAGAGGAATCACAAAATTGTCTTCAAAATACTTTATCGCTATCTGGAATTTATCAGAGGACCTATGAACAAAAACAATGCCCTCCCCTCCCGGAAGGTAAGAACCCTTTGCATTGTAATTTCCTTCAAATGTTAAGCGTTTTGGTTTTTTGTTTAGCTTTCGTAAATCTAGCTCATACAATTGAGGTGAACCAGACCTTCCTGACGTGAACATCAGTTTCCTCCCATCAGGCGACCATTGAGATTCTGTGTCAATGGAATAATGATTTGTTAACCTTGTAAGGTTTCTTTTTTGGAGGTTATAAATATAAATCTCAGCATTTCCATCTTGATATAAAGTTAATGACAGATACTTCCCATCTGGCGACCAAGAGGGAGAACTAATTTGTTCATTAGAGATGCATGTCAAACACCTCTTCTCAATAATTGATTGTCTCTCTCCAGTTGAAATATCCTGAATGTATACATTCGCAATGCCAGTTTCAAAAGAAACATAAGCGACCTTCTTTGAATCAGGTGACCAGGCTGGAGATATTATTGGCTCAGGACTTTTCACTAAAAGTTGTTCATTAACTCCATCTGCATCTGCTACGTAAAGCCTGTATGAGGTATCAACATCATTTGACTGACTTACATAAAGTATCTTCGTTGATGCGACACCTTGGATTCCTGTAATTGCTTCATAAATTCCATCACTTACATAATGAGAGAGCTGTCTTACATTATTAGTAACTCCATAAACCTTTGAGCTTCTAATTTTAGATTTTTTCCTAACATCAAATATTTCATATCTGGCCTCAATACCCGAATTGCTATCAATAACTGATGTAAGAAGAAGAAAATCAGCGTTTATAAGTCTCCAGTCACTGTAATTAATATCTTCTTCACTGGGTGGATATGCAATCAAAGACTTCTCATCAAAAATATAAAATTCTCCTGTTCTAATAAGATCATTCTTGACAATTTCGTTAGCTTGTTTTGCTGCATCTGATTCTCCTTGGAATGGAATTAATGCTATTCGGTATGGATTATCAGAACCTTTTGTAATCTCAATTACTAGCTCAGCATTCAGGAAAAGTGGAATTATCAAAAAGTATTTTAAAAATTTCATTTTGTTGGATTAAATCTAAAGATAATGTTCTTAAAAGTTTCTTCATAAACTTGTCTTTCCATCTCTTTAAATATAGAAAAAGTTTCAACCCTTCTTACCGCCTGCATAGCAGAATTATCAAATCTTATATTCCCACTACTTTTTAAAAGATTTAAGCCAACTACTCTGCCTTGCGGATTGATTGTAATTTTTAGATCACATGAAAGGTTAGATGGAATATTTCTTGGCTTAATCCATGCTGATTCAATCTTAAGTTTTATTGCATTATAAAATCTTACAATATCCTCATCAAAAGCATTATCAGAATCTTTTTCTTCACTCAATAAGGAATCTATTCCAGAGTCAAATATCTCATAAGATTTTGTTTTCACAACTTCCTGAATTATTTCTGCTGATTCAACAATAGGTTCCTTGTAAATATCTGGCTGCATCTTTACATAGTTCTTTTTTTGAGTGTTTGGAGTTACTTCCTCGACAAGCATTTTTACACTGAGAGGCGAGCTAAGTATTTTGTTTGGCTTTGCAGTTTGTTCAAAATATCCAAAAAATCCTAAAAAGAGTCCTGCATGAATTAAGAAAGAATAAAAGGATGCAATAAGTATATTAGTGCTAGTCATCATATCCCGAAGTTACAATTCCTATTTTTGCAATGCCAACACTTTGGATTGCCGCCATTGCAGCAGCCACACTTTGAAAATCAGCTGCCTCATCTCCTTTAAAAACAACTTCAATTTCTGGATTAGCATCAAAAATAACAAATGCCTTGTCTTTAAGCTCATCAAGCGAAATGGCAATTTCTTCTTCCCCCAGATTAAGAAAATAGTTACCATTTTTATCAATTGATACCACCAAAGGCTCATTCTGAATTGACATTTTTGTTGTATCTGTTCTAGGAAGGTTAACATCAATACCTTGTATTAATAGTGGTGATAAAACCATAAAGATTATTAGTAATACGAGCATTACATCAATGTAGGGGACTACATTAATTTCTGCATGTAGTTTCTTTCTTCGACCTAGTCTATAGATCATCTTTTTGCTTTACTGATTCTCTATAGAAGATGCTTGCAAGCTCTTCAGCAAAAATTGTTGTTGTCTGTAAATAAGAATCTGCTTTTGAAGTAAATCTATTAAAAGCTATTACAGCTGGTATAGCTGCAAAAAGACCCATAGCTGTTGCAATTAAAGCCTCAGATATCCCTGGTGCAACAGCATTAATAGTAGCCTGTGTTGCATCTGAAAGGCCTTGGAAAGAACCCATAATTCCCCAAACTGTTCCAAATAAGCCAATGTAAGGACTCACCGAACCTATATTTGCAAGTATCGATAAATTTTTATTCATATCCTCTTCATCTCTTGCTATAGAAACTCTCATAGATCTATTTAGACCTTCAAGATCCATATCTGTGAGTCTGCCCCTATTAGATATCCTTTTGAATTCCTTGAAAGAATTTTTAAAAACACTTGTCGAGCCAATTAAATCAACATCTAATCCATCAAGTTCAGAATAAAGATCATTTAGATCAGTTCCTGACCAGAATTTATCCTCAAAAATAAATCTATTTTCATTAGCTTTTCTAAAGAAAATGTATCTTTCAAAGATAACTATCCACGAAATAATCGAAGCAAAAATTAAAATAATCATTACTGACTTAACAACTATTCCTGCTTGCAAAAATAACTCTATAGCTGATACTTCATTCATTTTTAAAGACTTTTAATAATTTTTTTGGGAAAGCAACTGGTTTATCTTTATTTTGATCGTAAAAACATACCTCAACTTTTCCACTACATATAATATCATCACTTTCTTTCCTTTTGATTTGTTGGTGAAAGAATAGTCGAGCATTAGATGAGTATTCAATTTCTGAGGAAACAACCAAATTATCCTCAATCTTAGCTGGTTTTACGAACTCAATATTTATAGTCTTAATGATAAAAACTTTTCCTGCAGCAATTTCCTCACTCTGAGAAATATCAAGATCTTTAAGGCAGCTTGATCGCGCTCTTTCGAAATATTTCAAGTAATTTGCGTGGTAAACGATTCCTTGAAAATCAGTATCCTCAACAAAAACAAAAATGTCGAGATCTCTACACCTGTGGACTTTGCTCATGTAAATCAATATCTTCTAAAAATAATTCTTTAATAATCGAAATGAAATCTTCCCATGATAGATCAACGGTTATATCTTGATTTTCAATCTCAGTATTAATGCTTGATGCTAGAATCCTAACTTTTAGTGGTTTCCTATTAAATTTATAAACCAAAGCTGGTATTTGATTGTCATTTCTTGATGCGATAAGTACTTGATTCCACCAATCAGCACTTGGCTCAGAGCCATCACCATAACGTTTACATTCAATACACCATCTTCCCAACATGAGATCGGGCAATTCTTTCGTTCTAGTCTGTTCAAGGATCCTTTTAACAGGATTCTTTAAGCCTAAATCTTTTACAAGAAGGTTTCCAATTTCTCTCTCAAAATTAGCCCCCTTTGCTCTAGAATTAACTGGCATTACTGCTCCGAAGGTTTAAAGTCATCAGGAAATTCTGCATTTGAATGGACTTCTTGAACATCATCTACTTCATCTAAAAAATCAAGAATCCTTAGAACTTTTTCTCCCATTTCTTGATCAACAGGTACGCTTGTATCAGCTTTCATTGTGACCTCTGCATTTTCAACTTCTATCCCTTGCTCCTTAAGCTTCTCTACAAATGCAGAAAGATTTTGAGATGGCACAGTCGCTACAAAATTATCTCCAGTATCTTCTAAGTCTTCACCATCAAAATCCAATAAAATTTCCATTACAGCATCTTCATCTTGATTTTTTTCAATCATCGCAAGCCTATTTATTGTATCTTTAGGCATATTTTCAGAATTAGCTTTATCAAGAGCCAATCTTAATCTAGGATTATCATTAGGGTCACCGCCACCTGCTTTTGCTGCAACGGTAAGCTCACGGATCAATTTAGTATATATCTTTCCTCTTTTAGCATCTTGTCTGGCTTTTCTATGTTTTATATTTGCCCATTTGGAATGACCAGCCATTATTTATTCCTCATTAAGATCTTTTTTAATATGCAGTTCATTAAGTTGAGACTCATCAACAATATTTGGTGCATCTGTAAGAAGACATGATGCGCTCTGAGTCTTGGGGAATGCAATTACATCTCTTATATTTTCAGTTTGAGTAAGCAGCATGACAATTCTATCAAGACCTAGAGCTATACCGCCATGAGGTGGGCATCCAGTTTTAAGAGCATCAAGCAAAAATCCAAACTTAAGACTTGCTTCCTCACTTGAAATATTTAGAGCATCAAAGATAGCCGATTGCATTTTAGAGTCATGAACTCTCAAAGAACCTCCGCCGATTTCATATCCGTTGAGAACTAGGTCATAAGCATAAGCTTGAGCACCAGATGGATCCTTTCTAAATTTTTCTAGATCCTCTTTAGGTCTTGTAAATGGATGATGGAGCGCCTTCAAATTACCTGCATCACTTTCAAACATTGGGAAATTAGTTATCCAACATGGCGCCCAATCTTTTTGATATAAATCTAAATCTTTTCCAAGTCTCTTTATTAGAGAGCTCATACTTAAATTAACTACTTCAGAAGGTCCTGCACCAAAGAAAATTAAGTCATCATCTACAGGATTCAACTTGTTAAAAAGATCAGTTATGAATTCTTTAGAAAGGAACTTAAGAATTGGAGATTGGAGTCCATTTTCGATGTCAGAAGCATCATTAATTTTTATATAAGCAAGCCCTTTTGCTCCCAATTTACCTACAAAATTTGTATATTCATCTATTTGAGATCTTGTAAGTTTATTTCCTCCATCTACTTTTAAAGCAACAACTCTTGATCCATCATTTTTTGCAGGATCAGAGAAAACTTTAAATTCTTCCTTTTTAGCTTCATCAGAAATCTCTATCAACTCAAGAGGTATTCTTAGATCAGGTTTGTCTGAGCCGTATTTATTAATAGCATCCGCATAGTCAAGTTCATCAATATTATCTATGTTGTGATTTGCAAAATCTTTAAGCAGAAGCTTCAGTAAGCTTGAACCAAGCTCAATGATATCTTTTTCCTCAACAAAAGATGCTTCTATATCAATCTGAGTAAATTCAGGCTGTCTGTCTGCTCTTAGATCTTCATCTCTAAAACATCTTGCAACTTGATAGTATCTGTCCATTCCTCCCATCATGAGCATTTGCTTAAAAAGTTGAGGAGACTGAGGAAGAGCGTAAAAGCTTCCGGGGTGAACACGACTTGGCAAAATATAGTCCCTTGCTCCTTCAGGAGTTGCTCTTGTGAGTATTGGGGTTTCTATTTCATTGAAGCTTCTGCCTTCTAAAAAATTTCTTATGGTAGATACAATTTTAGATCTTTTAAGAATCCTATTATTCATTTCGGGTCTTCTTAAATCTAGGATTCTATTTTTTAATCGAACATCCTCATTAACATCTTGGTAATCATCTAGTGGGAATGCTGGCGTTGCAGCAGAGTTTAAAACCTCTAATTCGCTTACTTCTATTTCAATCTCCCCAGTCTTCATTTTAGAGTTAACAGTACCCTCAGGTCGCTCACGGACACTTCCTTTTATCTTAATAACAAACTCGCTTCTACATTTATCTGCAAGGGAAAATGCCTCTTCGTTGGATGGATCGATAACTGCCTGACAAATACCCTCAAGATCTCTTATATCAAGAAAAATAACGCCACCATGGTCTCGCCTTCGATGGACCCAACCACATATTGAAACATCTTTTCCTAAATGTTCTTTAGTTACATTCCCACAGTATTCAGTTCTCATTGCTTACCTTTCCGCTATCCTTGTTCTTTTTTTTAGACTTTGTGGAGTCTTTAGTATCTTTTTCTTTATTTAGTATGTTCTTTTTATTACCTGTTTTAAAGTCAGTTTCATACCATCCACTGCCCTTAAGCCTAAATGATGGGCTGGATATTAACTTATTTAAAGCATTTTTATCACAATTTGGACATTTTTTTAGTGGATCATCCGAAAATTTCTGTATTTTTTCAAATTGGTGCCCACAATTTGAGCATTTGTATTCATAAATGGGCATATAACTAAAAAAAACTATAAAATTATAAACTATAAGTATTTTTTATATGCAAAAATAAAATAGATATGTTTTGGTCAAATTATTTCATTCCTACGCTAAAAGATACTGCTTCTGAGGATGCTCAAGTTATAAGTAATAGCCTCATGCTTAAGTCTGGCATGATAAGAAAAAATGCCTCTGGGATTTATACATGGCTTCCGCTTGGTTTAAGGGTCTTAAATAAGGTTGAAAATATCGTTAGAGAAGAGATGAACAATGCGGGAGCGCATGAAGTGCTAATGCCGATGGTACAACCAAAGGACTTATGGAATGAATCAAAGAGATGGGATAAATTTGGTCCAGAATTGCTTAGATTTAAAGATCGTCACGATAGAGATTTTTGCCTAGGTCCTACTCATGAAGAAGTAATAACTGATTTAATTAAAAATAATGTCAAAAGTTATAAAGAGCTTCCTTTGAATATATATCAAATACAAACTAAATTTAGAGATGAAATAAGACCAAGATATGGAGTGATGAGGAGTAGAGAATTCTTAATGAAAGATTCTTACAGCTTTCATCTTTCTGAAGAAAGCTTGGAAGAAACATACCAAATAATGAGAAATGCCTACTCAAAAATTTTTGAGAGAATAGGACTAGATTTCAAAATAGTAAAAGCAGACTCAGGCGCAATTGGTGGAGATAAATCTGAGGAATTTCATGTACTTGCAGAAAATGGTGAAGATACTCTTGCAGTATCTGATAAATCTGATTATGCGGTTAATGCTGAGCTTTTGCTTGAAAATGGTCAAGATTCAAAATCACTAGTTGGACAAGAATCACCTGATGGGAATGGATTGCTGGAAATTACAAAAGGTATTGAAGTGGGACATATATTCCAATTGGGCAAGCTGTATAGCGAAAATATGAATGCGACTGTTTTAGATGACTCTGGTAAAGCTAAAAACATGCACATGGGATGTTATGGAATAGGTATCTCAAGGATAGTCGCGGCTGCAATTGAACAAAATTTTGATGATAAGGGAATTATTTGGCCAAAATCTATTTCTCCTTTTGATTTAAATATAATTACAATCGGGGCTGATAAAGACAAAAATATTGAAGCATCATCCAGAAAACTTTATAAAGAGCTCACTCAGAAAGGGTTCGAGGTAGTATTGGATGATCGAGATGATGGTTTTGGGAAAAAGATAAAAGATTCTGAGTTAATTGGCGTTCCTGTATCGATCGTTTTTGGTAAAAATTTTACGGATCATAACAAGGTTGAAATTATCTTCAGGAATGGAGAGAAAGTGGCTTCTGCTTTGAATGAAGTAGAGGAAATAATTTAAAAAGGAGAAAAATATGAGTATTTCGCTCAGCGATGCATCGCTTAAAACTTACAGACAACTTCTTCCTGCATCTTTAGCTATTATGAAGAAAGCTGAAAAATATTTTACTGATGAAGGTACAAACTTAAATGATCTAGCTGAAATGAGATTGATAGAGGACATGGCTCCATTAACTTTCCAAGTTTTCAGTGTCGTACATCATTCTGTAGGTGCTATAGATGCACTAAAAACAGGTGAATTCGCTCCTCCAAAAATGCCAGAGAATTTAAGTTTCAATGATCTTATTGATATGCTTGAAAATGCTGAGGAAAAATTAAATCATTTTTCTGATGAAGATATAAACTCTCTTTCAGGGAAAGAAGTAATGTTTAGAATGGGGCAAATAGAATGGGCTTTTACAGCAGAGGACTTTATTCTTTCTTTCTCACTTCCTAATTTCTATTTTCATGTTACAACATTATATGATCTGTTCAGAGTTAAGGGTCTTGAAATAGGTAAACTTGATTTTGCTGGAACACTAAGAATAAAAGACTAAACTAATACTCTTAAGTGCCACAAAATGTTACAAATGGTGTATTTGTTTCAGAGGGCTTCTTAAAAGTTTCAGTATATTCATTCTCATAAAAGGGATTTTTATAAAGCTCAAGAATTTCATTGATAAGATTCATGTCGCCATTTACAGCATTTTCAAGTGCATCCTCAATAATATGATTCCTTGGGATATAACATGGATTAGTTAAATCCATTTTCTTTGTAATGTCTTTAAGATTGGTCTTTTCTGTAATAATTTTTATCATCCAATCTTCAGTCCACTTCTTGAAATCGCCTGAATTTTTAAAAACTGAGTCCTCTATACTCTTTGTCTTGTTGAGGATTTTTGATAAGTCTCTAAATGACAGAGTGAAATCAATTGAATTTGAATCTAATATTTTAAGATAATCTTTTACAAGGTTTATATTGTTTTGATTTATCGAATCAATACCTAGCTTTTCCCCCATTTCCGAGTAAAAGTACTTTTCGAAGGAAGGCATTACTGCTTGAAGAACTTCAGTTAATTTTTCAATTGATTTTTGCTCATTATCATCAATGAGAGGGATTAGAGCTTCAGCTAATTTAGAAAGATTCCAAACATCTATTGAGCTAAAAACTGTCTTTGGATCATAATAATCCATAAAAGCGCATGGTCCATAGTCAATCGTTTCTCCAGAAACAGTCATATTATCTGTATTCATAACGCCATGAATAAAGCCAATATTCATCCACTTAGAAACTAATCTTGTCTGACTTTCACATACAGCAGCAACAAACTTTATATATCTTTCATTGGTATTTTTTAATTCAGGGTAATGTCTAAGAATAGAATAATCCGCTAACTTTTTTAATATCTGAGTGCCTTGCATAGCAGCAAACTCGAATGTACCTATTCTTATATGACTATTAGCAACTCTTGCAAGAATACCTCCAGGAAGCTTAGTGTCTCTTGTAACACTTTCATTAGTTTTTAAAGCAAGTAGTGCTCGAGTTGTTGGAATCCCAGCTGCATTCATGAATTCGCTTATTATGTATTCTCTTAATACAGGACTAAGAGCAGATTTTCCGTCTCCCCTTCTAGAAAAAGGCGTTTGTCCAATACCTTTTAATTGAATATCTAGATTGTTAATTTCTCCAAGCAAGATCGCTCTTCCATCACCTAGATTTGGATTAAATTGTCCAAATTGATGTCCAGAGTATGCTTGTGCAATAGGTATTGAATCTCTAAGTAATGCATTACCACTGAAAACATTTAGACATTTATCAGAGTCTAAGAACTTTTTACTAAAACCAAGCTTTTCGCCAAGTTCATAATTTTTAAGAATTATTTCAGAATTCTGGAACCCGGAAGGAATACACTTCTTTGATAACTCAGGCAAATCCTGGGCAAAAGAATTCTTAAGGCCTGATTGCATAAAAATTTAAGAGTATCTACTTAGGGTTTCTTTAACTTACTCTTTTTATTATGGTCGCATTTGCAGTTCCGCCACCTTCACAAATTGCTTGGAGACCATATTTTGACTCTCTTCTCTCCATTTCATGAAGAAGTGTAGTCATTAGTTTTGCACCCGTAGCTCCTAGGGGATGACCTAAAGCCATTGCGCCCCCATTTACATTAAGCTTTTCCTTATCAGCATGTAACTCAGCTGCCCATGCAAGAGGAACAGGAGCAAATGCTTCATTGACCTCATAAAGATCTATATCATCTATTGATAAATTTGCAGCTTCTAATGCTTTTTTTGAAGCAGGAATTGGACCAGTCAGCATAAATACTGGGTCATCTCCTACGACAGAGATTGATACTATTTCTGCTCTTGGGTTTGCTTGAATTTTCTTGAGCCCTGATTCATTACAAACTAGAACTGCTGCAGCTCCATCAGTTATTTGGCTTGCATTTCCAGCGGTTATAACCCCGCCTTCGGTAACAGTCTTCAAGCCAGCCAATTTATCAAAGCTTGCATCAAATCTTATTCCCTCATCAGCGATTACCATATCTTCAATGCCTTCAGCATTCTTGCCTTTAACGGGAAGAATTTCACGATCAAAAAAATTAGATTCTGTTGCATTAGCTGCTTTTTGATGACTTTCTAGGGCAAATTGATCAAGGTCTTCTCTTGAAAGATTCCATTTATCTGCAACAAGTTCAGCACCAGTAAATTGTGAAAAGAATATCCCCGGATATCTCTGTTTCATTCCCTCTGAATCAAATGGGAGTCCATGACCTGCATCAAAACCGTCTTTTACTGCGGCTCCAATTGGAACCATTGACATAACTTCAACACCACCACCTATGACGATATCCTGCGTACCAGACATTACTGCTTGAATAGCAAAATGAATTGCTTGTTGCGAAGAACCGCATTGTCTATCCACAGAAGTACCAGGAACAGACTCAGGAAAAGAGGAAGAAAGAACTGCATTCCTTGCAATATTTCCTGACTGGGCTCCAACTTGATCAACACAACCAAAGATTACATCATCTACTAGCTCAGGATCCATATCCAGTCTAGAGACTATCTCATCAAGTACTTTTGCCCCTAAATCTGCAGGATGCCATAAACTTAATCTTCCATCTCTTTTTCCACCAGCAGTCCTTACTGCCTCTACAATAAATGCTTTTTCTGCCATAAAAACTCCAAAAAAAAATGATTGAGTAAATTCTAATACTCAATCATTTTTCAGGCAAATATATTAAATTATTTTTTCTTAGATTTTGATTTGATGTGGGCTGCTTTTATTTGTTTTACGAGAGCATTTCGTATTTTTTTATTTTCCCTTAAAAAGTTGCTTGCATTAGTTTTGCCCTGACCAATTTTTTCATCATTGTAGCTATACCAAGAACCTGCTTTCTCAATGAGACCTAGTTTTTGTCCAAAGTCGATAATTTCTCCTTCAACATTAATTCCCTTTCCATATAAGATTTGGAACTCTGCTTTTGTAAATGGTGGAGAGACTTTATTTTTTACTACTTTTACTCTCGTCTCATTACCTATGACTTCTTCTCCTTCTTTTACTGCACCAATTCTTCGTATATCTAATCTAACTGACGAGTAGAATTTAAGAGCATTACCTCCTGTGGTAGTTTCAGGATTACCAAACATAACTCCTATTTTCATCCTTATTTGATTGATAAAGATTACAGTTGCATTTGATCTTTGAATGTTTCCAGTAATTTTCCGTAAAGCTTGTGACATTAGTCTGGCTTGAAGTCCAACATGATGATCTCCCATTTCGCCCTCAATTTCTGCTCTTGGCGTTAAAGCTGCAACTGAATCGACCACCAACAGATCTACACTATTGGATTTAACAAGCATATCAGCTACTTCAAGAGCTTGTTCGCCAGTATCTGGTTGTGAGAGCAGAAGCTCATCAACATTAACTCCAAGTTTTTTTGCATAAAGCGGGTCTAAAGCATGTTCTGCATCAATAAAAGCTGCTGTCCCACCTGCCTTTTGGCATTCTGCAATCACTTGCAAAGTAAGTGTTGTTTTTCCAGATGATTCAGGTCCGAAAATCTCAATAACTCGACCTTGTGGAACTCCCCCAATTCCAAGAGCGATATCTAATCCCAAAGATCCTGTAGAGATAGAGGGAATATCGACAACTTCTCTATCGCCCATTCTCATCACAGTTCCCTTACCAAATTGTTTTTCAATCTGACTTAAAGTCTCGTTAAGTTGCTTTGATTTATCTTCTGCCATAATTAACTCCTACTGTATATTTGTACAGTATATTAGAAAAATGTCAAAATTTAAAGACTTTATATACAATTTTTCATTGTTGTTAGCTAGAATCACCCTATCTAATAAGTAATCATGGCATTTGTAGTTACTGAAGCTTGTATAAAGTGTAAATACACTGATTGTGTAGAAGTTTGCCCTGTTGATTGCTTTTACGAGGGACCAGAATTTCTTGTTATACATCCGGATGAATGTATTGACTGTGCTTTATGTGAGCCAGAGTGCCCTATTGATGCAATCTTATCAGAAGATGAACTACCAGAAGATCAAATAGATTTTATAGAAATAAATGCAAAATTAGCTGATGTTTATCCAAATATTTCAGAGGCAAAAGAACCTCTACCTAATGCCGATGAATGGAAAAACATTAAAGAAAAAAAACACCTTCTTGATTATTAAATTATTGAAGAGCCAGCACCAAGAATAAAACCTGCAAAAATCATATAGATATTCTTATCAAATTTAGATAGAAGCTTTTCTATTAATTTTGGCATAGTAATTAATGAAAAAAGCATTCCTGTCGCAAAAGGAAGAAGCACTAATAAGTTTAGGTCTGCTACTGATCCAATAATTAATGGATAAATCCCTATTGCTAGCAGAAAAGCGCTCCCGGATATCCCTGGTATCAAAAGAAAAGAAAACGCAATAAATCCATATACAACTAAAGGAAAGGTGCCAACAGATGCATCCAAACCAGATAAATTTCCAATTGCGACTCCAATAGCTACTGAAATAACAAACAATAAAGAAAAGAAAAATAGTTCTTTTCTTTTAGATTTTTGAATATTGCTTAAGAATAAATAAGCACCATAGAAAATCATAAGAATTCCAATAAAAAACTCGAATAAGTTGGTGTAATTTAAAAATAAAAAATTTATCAGTTTTGAAAAACCAAAAACACTTACAGCCATTCCAAGCAACAATGGAACAAGAAGATCTAGATCTTTTAGTTTGGAAATACATTCAATAAGTTTTTTATATATGCCAAACATCAGGGCTACTGTTGCCCCTGAAATCCCTGGGAGCAACTCGGCAAGACCTATACAAAAACCAGCCAAAAGAAATCTTAGTCTAATACTCATTTTGAAGTACCACCTAGCATTGGAACAAATGAAACGTTTTCGCATTCTTGTTCATCAAAACCCTTTTTAGTTTTAGTAACTATTTTTAATTTCTGAGATTTGCCTCCACCCACTGGAAGAACAAGACAACATCCAACCTTTAAAAAAGCTAAAAGGCTTTTGGGTATTTCTGGGGGTGCTGCTGCACAAAGAATGCCATCATATTTAATTTCTTCATCCCAACCTTCAAAGCCATCTCTATTTTTAATTAGGACATTATGAATTCTTAGATCTGATAGATTCTCACGAGCCTTGCTAACTAATTGTTTAATTCTTTCCACGGAATGCACCTCGTCAGCAAAGTAAGAAAGAACAGCAGATTGGTATCCACAACCAGATCCTATCTCAAGAATCTTTTCAAATTTCTCATTTTGTTTTGCTGAATTTCGAACCAATAGTTCTGTCATTTTTGCAACAATATATGGCTGCGATATGGTTTGTTTGTAGCCAATAGGTAAAGACATATTTTCATAAGCTCTGGACCTTAAGGCTTCATCAATAAAAATATGTCTAGGCACCCTTCTCATTGCATCTAAAACACTAAAGTCTTTGATGCCCATTTCAAGCAATTTTCCAATCATCTCTTCAAGCGGTCTTTCATATATTGCTTTAGGGTTATTCATTTATGAAGTTCTCAAACTCAAGACTATTAAAATTAGGATCTAGTAATTCATAATCTAAAATTGATATAGATACATACCCAAGTTTTACAGCCTCCGCATCGGTAAGAAAATCTTCCTTTATTGGCGCTCCAGATGCCGCATACCTAAATGATTGAATGTCAGAATTATTTTTTAGAATATCAGGAGTTGGTGGAACATCTCTTTTAGCAATTGGAACCACTTTAATGCCTTTATAAGATTTTTCATCAATATCAGGAAAGTTTATATTTACAACTTTATTTAAAATTTCTTGTTTTTCAAAAGAAGTTATTAATTCAACTAATTCACATGACTTATTTGCTATAAACTCAAGAGATTTAGGCTTGTACTCACATGAAGAAATTGCAATTGGTGGATACTTCAGCTTTCTTCCTCCAAGCGCAGCTCCTACAGTCCCAGAATACAAAACATCATTCCCAATATTTGCTCCAAGATTGATGCCTGATACAAGCACATCTATTTCATCATTTAGAAGATTTAATAAGCCAATATATGCGCAATCAGCTGGAGTTCCTTTAACAATGTAAAGTCTTTCTGATTCCTTCTTGATTTCAATTTCTTTCATGTACGAGATAGATGCACTAAGGCCACTGCAATTTTTTTCTGGAGCTACAACATAGACATTATGACTCTTTTCTAATGCAGTTCTAATGGCCTTAATTCCATCAGCATCAAAACCATCATCATTTGTAAGAAGAATATTCATATTTATCTCTTTAGTGTTACAGATGTCATTACTGCAAGAGCCTGCTCTTTTCCGATTGTTCCAATTTTTTCCATAGTTGAGCCTTTCAAACCTATTTTACTTGAATCAATTGAAAAAATTTCAGATAAAGATTTTATGATCTGATTCCTAATTGGACTAATTTTTGGGATCTCAGATATAACTGTGATATCTATATTATTTAGATGATATCCCCTCTTTTTCATCAAATCCAAACAATGCATAATTATTTCTCGACTATCTAAATCTTTACTATTTGGGTCATCTTCTGGAAAAGAAGTTCCAATATCGCCTTCAGATAATGCACCTAAAATTGAGTCAGCTAAAGAATGTAAAATTACATCGCCATCGGATATTGCTTCAATTCCGAATTCGAATGGAAATTTTACTCCACCAAAGACTATTGAATTTCCCTCACAAAATCTGTGTAAATCAAACCCATTCCCAATAAGAATATCCTCTTTTACTAAATCCTCTTGAAAAGTAATTTTTATATTTTTTTGCGACCCCTCAATAAAATTTACACTGTATCCAGAGTTCTCCATTGCTGAGCTCTCATCAGTAGGATAAATATTTTTCGAAGTTAGAACTTCAAGAGCGTTCTTTAATTTCTTTGATTCACAAATTTGAGGTGTTTGAACTAAAATAAAATTATCTCTTTCTTCAACCTTTAAAGATCCTCCCTCTAATCTTTTAATTGAATCTTTTGGCTTTATCCCATAAAAAATACAATCATAATCAGAGTCCAAGATAGATGCATATATCTTTTCTAAAGAGTTAAGGTCAATATATGGTCTCACTCCATCATGGGTCAATATATAGTCATATTTTTCAATATTTTCACTTCTAATTCCGTTTAGTACAGATTCTGACCTAGAATTTCCTCCACCTACAATTGAGAATCTTTTATCTAGTTTGATACTTATTTTTTTTTGGAAACTTTCTGGATCTTTTACAACAACCACAATCTTTGAAGCAGGCTTAAACATCATAAAAGTATCTAAAGTTGTCTCAATAACTGATAAATCTCCTAAACTAGCGTGCTGTTTTTCAATTTGTGACGAAAATCTATTACCTGTACCAGCACATGGAATAATTACCAAAAGGTTGTTATTCATTGTCATCTTCTTCTTCAAAAACTATGAACTCTTCATCAGGCATAGTGAGGTTAAATTTTTCACGAGCAATATTTTCAATATGCATATTTGGATTTTCTTGAGCTTGTTTAATACTTTCAGATAAATTTTTATTTTCATCCATTAGTCTTTGATTTTCTTCTAGCAACTCTTTGTTGCTCTCAACAATCATATTTCTCTCATTAATACCGCTTTCACTGAAAAATAATGAATACAAAAGAGCTGCAATAAGAAGGAAAAATATAATAATAATTAAAGGCGCTAATCTCATCATCAGCCATATGAAAAGCTATTTTTCTTATCAATCCAATAAAGCCTATTATATTTTGCAACCCTTTCAGATCTGCATGGTGCTCCCGTTTTAATTTGACCGGCTCCTGTTCCAACTGCAAGATCAGAAATTGATGAGTCCTCGGTCTCTCCAGATCTGTGCGAAATAATATTTTGATAGTCGTTATTTAAGGCAATAGAAATCGTTTCAAGTGTTTCTGATATTGTTCCAATTTGGTTATATTTTATTAAAACTGAATTAGCAATCTCATCACTTATTCCTTTTTTGAGGACTTCAGGATTTGTAACAAAAAGATCATCGCCAACAAGCTGACATTTTCCTCCAATTTGTTTAGTAAGCAATTTCCATCCCTCTAGATCATTTTCATCCATCCCATCTTCAATAGATATTATTGGGAAATCATTTGCCAAACCCTCTAAATATTCAGCAAATTCTGAACTAGTAAGCTCTCTATCTTCACCCTTAAGATGATAAGTGCCATTTTCATAAAATTCACTTGCAGCACAATCCAAGGATATACAGATATCTGAACCTAACTTAAGATCAGTTTTATCTACTGCCCTTGCAATTAACTCAAGAGCTTCTCTATTTGTGTTGAGATTTGGAGCAAACCCACCTTCATCACCTACTGCAGTTGATAGGCCTTTTTCTTTAAGAATAGATTTAAGATTCCAATATATCTCAGAAGACCACTGCATGGCTTGCGAAAAATTAACAGCTCCTTTTGGAATAATCATGAATTCTTGTATATCGATATTGTTGTCGGCATGCTCACCACCATTAAGAATATTTAACATGGGTATTGGAATAACTTGATCAATTGTTTTGCCCATTTTATTACCAAGCAAAATGTTAAAATAATTATGTAAATCTAAATTTTCTGATTTAGATGATGCTTTTGCAGAAGCTATTGATACAGAAAGAATTGCATTAGCTCCAAGATTAGATTTGTCACTTGTACCATCTAAGTTATTTAAGATTTGATCGATATGATCTTGGTCAAGTGGATTCTCTCCTATAAGAGAATTCTTTATGCGATCATTAACATTATCTATGGCTTTTGTTACGCCTTTTCCAAGGAATGCTTGACCTCCATCTCGAAGTTCAAGAGCTTCTTTTTCGCCAGTTGAAGCGCCGCTAGGTACCATTGCAACTGATCTAGTCCCATCATCTAACAATATTTCAGTAGAAATTGTGGGAAGTCCTCTTGAATCCAGAACTTGAATGGAGGTTAGATTTTCAATTTTGGGCATTTTATTTAAGATCTAAATCTTTTTGAGACTTTACAAGTTTATCTAATTCTTTTACTTGAAGAAGAAATGATTCAAGCTGATCAAGTCTAAGAGCACATGGTCCGTCACATTTGGCTTTATCTGGATTAGGATGAGCTTCAAGAAACAATCCAGCAATCTTTTGAGAAATTCCAGCTTTTGCCATATGCAAAAGATATTCTCTTCTACCATCAGTAGATTTTCCCAATCCTCCAGGTAGTTGGAGTGAATGAGTAACATCAAACATAACTGGAACAGAGTATCCTTTCATTATTTGGAAATTAAGAGTATCAACTACAAGATTGTTATAACCAAAAATATTTCCTCTCTCGCATAAAATAATTTTTTCATTTCCAGCAGACTTACATTTTTCAACAACATTTTTCATTTCAGCTGCTGAGAGAAATTGTGGCTTTTTAAATTGAATAGTTGAACTTGTTTTTGCAGCTGCTGAAACAAGATCGGTTTGTCTACACAGAAATGCAGGAATTTGAATAACTTCGCAAACTTCACTTACAGGATTAGCCTGGCTTGGTTCATGAATATCGGTAATTATAGGAACATCAAATGCTGATGAGACTTTTTCAAGTATTTTGAGTCCTTCATCCATACCTGGGCCTCTAAAGGATTCAATTGAACTTCTATTTGCTTTATCAAAGGAAGCTTTAAAAATCCAATTAATTTTTAATTTATCAGTAACTTCTTTAAATTTTTCGGCTACTAAAAGAGCTGTCTCTTCTGATTCAAGAACATTCATTCCACCCATTAAGGTAAAATCTTGATCATTTCCTATTTGAAAATCTTTTATTGAAATATCTTTCATTTTTTAGTCTTTATTGTACTTGAAATGAAGCTATTAAAGATAGGATGCCCATCTCTTGGATTTGAAGTAAATTCGGGATGAAACTGACAACCTAGAAACCAAGGATGATTTTTTATCTCTATCATTTCAACCAGCATATCATCCACAGAAGTACCAACTATATTCATTCCTTTAGTATTAAATCCTTCTCTAAATTCCGGGTTTACCTCATATCTATGCCTATGTCTTTCAACAATCTCGTTCTTTTTGTACATTCTAAAAACATTAGAGCCCTTTTTTAAAATGCAGGTCTGTCCACCCAGCCTCATTGTTCCACCTAAATCCGAGTCAGCTGTTCTCCTTTCAGTTTTACCGGTTTTATCCTTCCATTCCGTAATAAGTGCAACAACAGGATAATTTGTTTTTGAATCAAATTCAGTGCTATTAGCTCCTTTGAGACCTAACATATTTCTTGCAAACTCAATAAGAGCAATTTGCATCCCAAGACATATTCCAAAATAAGGTATATTTTTTAGTCTTGCATATTCACAGGCTATGATCATTCCCTCAATACCCCTACTACCAAATCCGCCAGGCACTAATACAGCATCCGCAAATTTAAGCTTTGTTTTTACATTTCTTTTGGTTAATTTTTCTGCCTCTACAAAAGTTATATTTACTTTTGCATTATTTTTTATGCCTGCATGATCCAGCGCTTCATTGAGAGATTTATAAGAGTCTTTTAATTCTGTATATTTCCCAACCATTGCAACTTCAACAGATTTTTTAGGATTTAATTTAGCTCTAACTACTTTTTTCCAATCATTAAGATTTGGTTTTTTGGTCTTGAGGCCTAAATCTTTTAAAACTATTTCATCTACCTTCTGTTTATGAAGTAACAAAGGTATTGAGTAAACGGTATCTACGTCGTGCATAGATATAACATTAGACATGTCAACTGAGCAAAATAATGCTATTTTCTTTTTTTCGTCTTTAGGAAGTTCTGTTTCAGATCTACAAATAAGGCAGTTAGGTCCAATGCCCAGCGATCTCAGCTCTTTAACAGAATGTTGAGTAGGTTTAGTTTTTAGCTCGCCTGAAACATTAATGTAAGGAACTAGAGTCAAATGAACAAATGATGTTGATTTTGAAGGAAGATCTAAAGACATTTGTCTAATAGCTTCAACAAATGGTTGACTTTCTATATCACCAATAGTTCCACCAATTTCTACTATAGCAACATCACTTCCAGCTGCTCCTGCCTTAATCCTTCTTTTAATTTCATCGGTTATGTGTGGGATAACTTGAACAGTACCGCCAAGATATTTACCTTTTCTTTCGTTCTTAATAACAGATTCATAAACTATACCTGCTGTAAAATTATTCTTTTTCGAAGCCTCAAACCTAACAAAACGTTCATAGTGTCCCAAGTCAAGGTCCGTTTCTGTTCCATCATTAGTGACAAAGACTTCTCCATGCTGAAATGGACTCATAGTCCCAGGATCAACATTGATGTAAGGATCTAATTTTAATAGGGAAACCTTAAGTCCACGAGCCTCAAGAAGAGCTCCAATTGAGGCAGCAGCAATACCCTTTCCAAGAGAGGAAACAACTCCACCAGTGATAAAAATATACTTAGTTTTCGCCATCATTAAAGATAATCATGATGGGATAACAGAATAACAGATATTAAAGATTATATAAATGCTTTATGGTGCTAACTCTGCAGTTTCTTTGAATAATGGTCTTGATAGATCAGCCCAATCAATGTCAGCATCACTTGCATCATCTTCATACTCAAGAATACCTAGTTTCTCGAATTTTGGTCTAATTGAATCAGTTAGTAGTCCAATCCTCTTAAGATTTGGCATAACCCTTTGAAACAGAAGTTTTTGGAATGTTTGCATTATTTCAGAGCTTAGCTGAAATTGTCTTGCATCTTCAACGTTCCAACCAAAGTGTTCATAGACTTCTATGGAAACAAGTCTTTCTTTACTTAAGTAGCATGCCTCATAGGCAAACTGAGCTCTTTCTTCAATCTCTTTTTCGGATAAAGTTGTTACAAACTCTTCTAAATAATTAATGCCAAAAGTAACATGTCTTGCTTCATCTCGGATTATTAAATCAAGCATATCTTTTAAGACAGGATCTGGTGTTAAGTCCCTTGAGGTTCTAAAAGCTGCTAGTGCCAGTCCTTCAATAATTAATTGCATCCCAATGAACTTAAGATCCCATCTTGGATCTGTAAGGATCTTATCTAAAATTGATTTAAGAGCATTGCCAATTGGATACATGAGCTCCATTCTCGATTGAACATATCTATTAAAGCTTTCCACATGTCTAGCTTCATCAAAAGTTTGTGAAGCTGCATAAAGCTTTGCATTATAAGTTGGTGCACAGCTAGTTAGCTGGGATGCCACAAGTAAAGCTCCCTGCTCACCATGCAGGAACTGACTCATGCTCCATGCCTGTCTATGTCTAAGAAATCTCAATTTTTCTTTGTCTGACATCTTTATATAAGGCTCATAATCATCCCAAAAGATTGGTGGTGGTTCATCTAAATGAACCATGGGTCTATCCCAGTTAATATCCATATTAGAATTCCAGTTAAGCTCTTTCCCTAACTCGTAAAGCTTTTTTATTCTATTATCTTGAATTGTATAGTCCCAATTATATGATCCCGTTAAAGGCGTATTAAAAATTTCAACAACATCGGTGACATCACTAGCTGACATATAGTCAGGCAAGTCGTCTGAGTCGATTACCTTTCTAGGTGTATTATTAAGATAATTAATTTTCATTTAAATTACTTTTATATTTACTCTGCTACTGATTCTAGTCATAAGCTCATATGAAATCAATCCATTATTGTTTGAAAATTCATTGATTGGAAGTTCTTCAGACCAGAATGAAACAAGATCATTTTCAGAGACTTGAGGGAGATTTGTGATATCTATTGATACTAAATCCATACTCACTCTCCCAAAAATCTTGGCCACTTTGTCATTTATCAACACTTTAGTCCCATCTGTTGTTGTCTGTGGGATTCCGTCAGCATACCCGGCATAGACTATCGCAATTCTCATATCCTCAGATGCTTTCTTTCTTCCACCATATCCAACTCTTTCTCCTTTTCTTATGTTTCTTATCGAAATTATTGGGGCTCTGAATGTCATTGCTGTTTTAAGGTTTAAATTTTTAAATTCTCCACCATAAGCAGCTATACCTGACCTAACCCAATCAAATGAAAGTTCAGGAAAATTTATTAAGCACGCACTATTGCAAATACTTCTTTTCGTTTTCCTCTCAACCAAGTCAAAAGCTTTTTCAAAGTTATTTATTTGCATCTTATTCATTGGATCATCCGGATCATCTCCACATGCCATATGTGTCATAAGCACAGAATCTGAACCTATAATCCCCTTTTTGTAGACTAATTTTAATTCTTCTTGTGAAAGCCCTAATCTATTCATGCCAGTATTTATCTTTATCCAAAGACCAAGCTCACTATCATTCTTGCCAATTAACTCAAACTGGCTCATTTTATGGATAACTACTTGTATATTATTTTCTTTAGCTGTTTTTATTTCACTCTCTGTATAAATACCTTGCATAAGAAGAATAGGCTTACTTGTAGCTTTTCTAACTAAAATAGCTTCTTCCATTCTAACGACACCAAAAGCATCAACATAGCTTTCAAGATTTCTTACAATCTCTTTTAAGCTGTGTCCATATGCATTGCTTTTTACAATGAACATAAATTTTGACTCACTGCTTATAAGTGATTTTAGATGAGAAATATTGCTAATAATCTTAGAGCAATCCACAATTAGCTCAGCTGAGTGAGTTGTCATTCAAACTTACTGTAAAGACCCTCCTCTGGGAGCCTATCATCAGGAACAAAGTCTTCAAATCTTGCATACTGTTTCAAGAAAGTTAGATAAGTTTTTCCAATTGGGCCGTTTCTTTGTTTTCCAATAATTATCTCAGCTTTGTTACCCTGATCAGTATCTTCATTGTAAACTTCGTCTCTATAAATAAACAAGATAACATCTGCATCCTGCTCAATTGCTCCTGAATCTCTTAAATCAGCCATCATCGGTCTTTTATCTGTTCTTTGTTCAACTGCCCTGTTTAGCTGAGATAGTGCTATGACAGGAACATTTAACTCTTTAGCCAAAGACTTTAAAGATCTTGAGATCTCAGAAATCTGATTAACACGGTTTTCGAGAGACCCTGGAACCTGCATTAACTGTAAATAATCTACTACAATTAGTGAAAGCCCATTTGGCTCTTGTCTATTTATTCTTCTTGCTCTGGCTCTCAGCTCCATAGGTGAAAGTAGAGAACTATCATCAATATATAGAGGGAGTTCACGCAACCTTTTGCTTTGTTCAACAACCTGAGTTACTTGCTTATTATCAAGCTTTCCCGATCGAACATCCTGTTGGTCTAGTCTTGACATTCCTGAAAGTAATCTAGTGGTCAATGATTCTGCAGGCATCTCAAGACTAAATACAAGCACTGCACCTGTGTTTTCGTCGTTATCTACTAAAACATTTTCAGCTATATTCATTGCAAATGCAGTTTTTCCCATGCTCGGTCTTCCAGCTACAACAATCAGATCTCCATCTTGGAGTCCCTGCAATTTATTATCTATTGCTTTAAAGCCAGTTGAGCTTCCAAGAAGTTGAGAGCCGCTTTCAGCCAATTGATGAAGTCTATCAATCGATCTTGGTATTAATTCCTTCATTGATAGAATGCTTGACTGAGACCTGTTAGCTTCATCATTTAAAGAAAATATTTTTCTTTCAGCTTCATCAAGAAGACTAAAACCATCCATTCCTTGAGGGTTATTTATTAATTCAGCAATCTCAGAATTTGCTTTCATAAGTTGTCTTGCTACAGACCTTTGCCTGATAATTTCGGCATATGCCTCGAGGTTCGCTGCAGTTGGGGTCTCGGTTGCTAAAGATATTAGATAATCTTTACCTCCGATTTTATTAAGAAGATTCTTACTATCGAGCTTTTCAGAAACTGTAAGTGGATCAAGTGGCTTATTCTCATTAATAAGCTCTCCCATGCTCTCAAAAATTAATTGATGATCTTTGCCATGGAAATCTTTATCAGAAATTTTGAGGATAACTGAATCAAATCTTTCAGTTTCCAGCATTAGTCCACCTAGTACGGCTTTCTCTGCCTCTCTTGCTTGTTGATTAAAATTGTTAGTTATTTCTGACATGGGTTTATGATTTTTACATCATATTCAAAAATAAACAACTACTCTGATTCTACTTTTACTGTGATTTCGGTTGAAACCTCTTGATGGAAGGATATTGTTACTGAATGCTCGCCTATTTCCTTAATTGGACCCTCTGGAAGTTGGACTTGGCTCTTATCAATTTGAATATCTGATGACTGACATGCTTCTTCTATTTCTCTAGTCCCAATCGAGCCATACATAGAGCCTTCTTCGGAAACAGCAACTTTGATTACTACTTCTTTTCCGGATACGGCATCTGCTGCTGCTTGAGCTTGAACTTTAAGATTTTCAGATTCTGCTGCTAATTCTGCTTTTTTTGCTTCAACTATTTTTATATTCTCTTCATTGGCAAACATTGCTTTTTTTTGAGGTATTAAATAATTTCTTGCAAACCCTGACTTCACATTAACAACATCACCAATGTCACCAAGGCGAATAATTTTATCTAGCAATATAATTTTCATAATTAGTTATGTGAATCTGTATATGGCAATAGAGCCATATATCTGGCAACCTTAATTGCTTTTGTAATTTTTCTTTGCTGAGAAGAGGTTACTCCAGAAACTCTTCCGGGTACGATTTTTCCAGTTTCGGTGATGTACCTCTTAAGTAAATCAATGTTTTTATAATTTATAAATTTTGAATCGAGATTACTCATCTTTAGTCTCCTCTTTTTCATTCTCAGCTTGTTTATCTTCAGTTACTTTTTCCTCTTCGCCCACTTCGTCTGCGGTTTCCTTAGCATCATCTGATTTTTTGTCATCATCTTTTTTTGTTTCTTCTTTTTTGTCAGCTGATTTTGTAGCTTTTTTAGGTTTATCCTCTTCTTTCGCAGAGTCCTCTTTCAGATCAGATTCAAAGTCTGGAACATTATTAATTTTTACGAATAAATGTCTAATTATCATATCGTTAAACTTTATCTTGTTTTCAATTTCAGAAACATTTTCTGGGGTACCTTCTACATAATAGAAAAGATAGTGGCCTTTGTTATGGTCATCTATTGAGTATGCAAGCTTTCTTCTTCCCACATCTTCTAACCTAGATATGGAAAAATTATTATCTGATAATAGTTTTTCAAAACTAGTAAAAAACTTATCAATATCCTTTGAAAGATCAGGATTAATTATTAAAGCTATTTCGTAATTCTGCATTTTTACCCTATGGTTATAAGACTTAACACTTATTTGCTAAATCAAGGTGAGTGAATTATATATAAAATTTGTTTCTAATCAATAATTATTTTTAAGCCAACTCCAAGCTTTGGATACAAAGCTATCTCCTGAGTTTGATACAAGTCCGTTTTTAATTCTGTCATTACCGTAGGCTAATAGACCTATTGAAGTTGCATATATTGGATTTCTAAGAACATTTTCCATTCCTGAAAACTTCTCTGGGACTCCCAATCTAACACTTGTCTGAAAGATTGATTCTGCTAATTCAACTACGCCCTCCATTTTTGAAGTTCCGCCAGTTAAAACTATGCCAGCAGGAATCTTGTGTTCAAATCCATTTCTTTCAATCTCAGCTCTTATTAGCTCAAATAGCTCAACATATCTGGGCTCTATTATCTCTGCCAGTGATCTTCTTGCTAACTCTCTTGGAGGCCTTCCTCCAACTCCCTGAACCTCTATCATGTCTTCATCATTTGTAAATTCAGCAACTGCACATCCATATGTTTGTTTTATTTCTTCAGCTTGAGATGTTGGTGTTCTTAAAGCAACGGCAATATCGCTTGTTACTTGATCACCTGCAATTGGTATTACACCTGTAAAAATAATTGATCCAGAATTAAGAATTGCAATATCTGTAGTGCCTCCTCCAATATCAACAATACAAACTCCTAAATCTTTTTCATCCTCTGTTAGAATTGAATATGAGCTTGCAAGTTGCTCAAGCACAAACGCATTTGCATTCAAATCACAAGAACTAATACATTTCTCAATATTTGAAATAGCATTTGATGCACATGTTACTAGGTGAACACTAGATTTCAGTCTGACACCAGTCATGCCGATAGGTTCCTTTATTGAGTCTTGTTCATCAATAGTATATTCCTGAGGTATAACATGAAGCATTGTCTGATCTGATGGAACAGCAACTGCTCTTGCAGATTCTATAACTGCATCCACATCAGATTGTTTTACTTCTTTGTCTTTTATACCAACTACGCCCTCTGAGTTTAGGCTTTTAACATGATTTCCAGCTATTCCTACAAAAATATTTCTAATCTTTTCATCTATTAAAGATTGAGCCTGTTCAACAGCTTTCTCTATTGCATCTGTTGTTGCATCAATATTAACAACGACACCTTTCTTAAGACCGCTTGAAGGATATGTTCCTAACGAAAGTATTTCTAGATTATCAGATGAGTCATACCTTCCAACTAAACAAACAACTTTTGAAGTACCAATGTCTAAACCAACAATAAGATCTTTGTTTTTTGATTGATTATTTGTCATATTTCAGAGAAATTCCTGCATTACTTCTTAAGTCTACTATACTTACATTTTTTCTTTTTGCGTATAAGTATTCTATAGTTTTTAAAAGATTTTCAAACTTGTAGCTGTCTAAACTTTTACCCAATTTTGCTTCAAAATCTTCAAATTCGAATATCCATCCCTCGACTGAGTTGTAGTTTATAGAAATTAGTTTGTTTCCAGCTAAGTCAATCGGATACTTTATCCAGTCAAAAACTTCATAAAGTAATGGCTCTGGACAATTAATCATAAGAATGTTGTTAGACAAGGAATTCTCATTTTTTGGGAAAATAACTAAATCTTTGTCTACAAAACTATCATTGTTCCAAACAAAAATAGGTTTTCTTGAATAGATGTTTATAGATGAGGGTTTGGAAAAATTTCTTTTGATTTCATATCTTTCAATCCAGTGCTTTTGATCTAAGAAAGTTTTAATTCTTTTAATATTATTTTCATATTTTAATTCTTGTATAACCTCAAGCATGTAATTTTCATCAAAGGTTTCAATAAAATTAATTTCAAATTCTGCAGAGTGCGAAGGAATTAAAAATAGGATTAAAAAACTTGCTAAAAAAGTTCTTTTCTTACTTTGTAATTTCATTCACTAGCTCATCAAAACTAAATCCCTTAAAGCTTGCAGCATAAGGAAAAAGACTATGATCAGTCATACCTGGAACAGTATTAAGTTCTAATACAAAAAAATTTCCTTTTTGATCTTGCAGAATATCCACTCTACCCCATCTTGAAAGCCCAAATACATTGAAACAACTTTTAGCTATTTCTTTTAATGTATCCAAGTCATTTTCATCCAAATCAGCTTTAATAATCTGAGTTTCATCATCATCATATTTAGCTTCATAATCATAGAATTCTCTTTTAGTTATTATTTCTAAGGGTTCAAGAATATGCTCATTTAAAAAACCGACGGTAAACTCCCTACCCTCAATAAATCTTTCGACTAAAAATTTTCTTTCTCTATCAACTAAATCTACTTTTATCTTCTCTAGATCAGATTTTGAGAAATCTGTTACCTTAATAATATCTATACTAGAGCCTTCTTTGCAGGGCTTTATAAATACACCTTCTTGAAACTGCTCTTCTATTTTATTTTTAGACTCAATTATTTCTTGAAATGTTTTATACACAGAAAAATCGGGAGTAGGAAGATTGTTCTGTCTTAGTATATTTTTGCAAATTTCTTTGTCCCAACTATTCTTGCAAGCTTCAAAACCAGAGCCGGTATAGTCTATTCCTGCTTTATCCATTTTTGATTGAAGAATACCACTTTCGCCCTCTTCGCCATGCAATGCAATAAAAACAAGATTAAAATCTTTTAGCTTTTCCAGTTCAGTCAGATCTGCATAATCAATTAAGTGAGATTTATATCCATTCTTTACTAGAGATTTATGAATAAATTTACCGCTTTTAAGTGAAACCTCTCTTTCGGAAGAATTCCCTCCATAGAGTACACAGACTTCTTTCATATCTTCCATTTCTTGATTAAACCCTTTGAAACCATAGAAACATTTCCTGCTCCTTGAGTTATTACAACATCATATTTATCTATACATTGCTCAACCATATCATTTACATTTTCATGTTTTACAAGACTGCAAAAGTCTTTTCCATTTATTGTATTTAATTTTTGTGCCATATTTTTTGAAGAGACTCCTTTAATTTCTTTTTCACTTGCAGAATAAATTGGCAATAAAAATACCTTATCAACTTTGCTTAATGTTGAAATAAAATCCTTAAAAAGCATTTTTGTTCTTGAAAATCTATGAGGTTGAAAAATCATGAGAACTTTCTTTTTCTTAAAGTGCCTTCTTAAAGAAACTATTACTTGCTCTATTTCTTTAGGATGATGTCCATAATCATCAATATGAGTAACTTGCTTATTTTTAATTATTAGCTTAAATCTCTCTAGTCTCCTTTCGACGCCAGAAAAAGATTTCAATGCAGCCCTGATTGTCTGAATACTAATTCCTTCCTCTATAGCAACTGCTATAGCAGCAACAGCATTATAAATATTGTATTTCCCCTGGAGTGATAACCTGAATTTATGTTTTTTATTTGTGTCTTTAATATAAATTTTAAAATCAACATAATCAAAGAAGTAATTGATTTCACTAACTGTAATGTCACTTTTTTTATTTAAACCAAATGTGATTACCCGTCTTTTTATTTTTTTTAATATATCCCTGGTATTTTTATCATCATAATTAGCAATGACATATCCAAAAAAAGGAATATTATCTGAAAAATCTAAAAAAGATTCTTTCAAGTTGTTAATATTGCCCTCATAGGCCTCAAGATGATCATCATCTATATTTGTTATAACAGCGGAATCAGGATAAAAACTTAAAAAAGATTTATCACTTTCATCTGCCTCAAATATGAAAAAATTCCCGTCACCAAGACGTGAGTTACCGTCTGAACTAAGTATTTTTCCCCCAATTACATAAGTTGGACTCAATAAAGCTTGATTAAAGATATGAGCAATTAAGCTTGTTGTGGTTGTTTTTCCATGGCTGCCAGCAACTGCTATTCCTTGGTATCCTCTGGAAATACCGCTAAGCATTTCAGCCCTAGGAATAATTGGTATATTTTTCTTTTTTGCAGAAGATACCTCTACATTTGAAGAATCAATTGCGGAGGATAAAACAATTAAGTCTTTATTGTTTATGTTCTTGCTTTTGTGCGAGTAAGTTACGTCAACGCCTGACTTTGCTAACTCATCCAGATCTTTTGTTTTAGAGATATCTGAACCCGAAATGTTATATCCTTTCTTGTGAAGAATTGTTGCAATTCCTATCATTCCAGACCCACCAATGCCTATAAAATGAATATTTCTTATTTTCTTAAATTGCTGCATTATCTTTATGAATTTCACCCAACATTAAAGAAGCTGCTCTTGAGTGATCAATAGGCGGCTCTTTCTTTTTCCAATTCTGATAAATTTTTTCATGAATTATTTTTTTAAGAAGATAAGAGAGGCTATCTAGTGAGTCTTTTTCTTGAAAAATCTTCCCTTGATTATTTTCCTCATAAAATACTGCATTAAAGTATTGATGATTATCAATTGATTCAGGAAGAGGAATCATGATCATCCCTCTCTTTTTTTGAGAAATCTCACTAAGAGTGCCTGCCCCACATCTGCAAATAGCAAAGTCACACCACTCAATATATTCATCTAAATTATCTATAAATTCCAATATTGATGCATTAACTTCTTGATTGTATTTTGAAACATTTTGAATCTTCCCCAAACCGCATTGATGGATTACATTTAATTTTGTATTTAAAGTATTTAGAGTAGTGGGAATATTTTTATTAATAAAATCCGCTCCTTGGCTCCCGCCAGTAATTAAAATATTTAAATTATCATTTTGATCAATATCTATAGCTTTTTTATTTTGTATATATGATGGATTTCCAATAAAAAAGTATTTTTTATTTTTGCTAATTGGAAATGCAGTGAACATCTTTTCTGCAAATAATGAAAGAAGTCTATTTGAAGATCCTACAACTGAGTTTTGCTCATGCAAATATAGTTTCCTTAAGCTAATGATACTGGCAAAACCTACTGGGACTGTTATAAATCCACCAAAACAAACCACTGAAGATATTTTTCTTGAAATAATAATTGATATGACTTGAAAAAGAATTAGAGGTAACTTAATTAAAAAGATTAATTTTTGAGTGATGCTTTTTCCCCTGAAGCCATCTAATTCAAATTTTATAAAATCTATATTCTCATTTTGCTGAAAAATCTTTTTTTCAAGATCAGTATTGGTGCCTAAGAAAGTAATTTTATAATCATTTTTAAGAGCCTCCTTAGCAAACCCAAGTGCTGGAAAAATATGTCCGCCTGTTTTAGCAGCGCAAATGATTATATTTTTCATTTATAGAACTTATTTTCGTTATTAATTCTTACAACTATAGCTATTAGGCTCATCATTACAAGTAAACTAGTACCTCCGTAACTAATGAACGGAAGAGTTAGTCCCTTTGTAGGAAGCAGCCCAATATTAACTCCTATATTTAAGATTACTTGAAGTGATATTAAAAATCCTATTCCAAAACAAAGGTAACCCTGGAATGGTCTAATTTTATTAAATGATTCAAAAGAAACTTTAAAAATGCTAATTAATAAGAATACATAAATCAAAATTAGGCATACACCTCCTATTATTCCAAGTTCCTCAACTAATATTGCAAAGATAAAATCTGTATGTGCCTCGGGTAAAAAAAGATTCTTTTGAATGCTATTTCCTAATCCTAATCCAAACCATCCTCCCTGACCTAAACTTATTAAGGATTGAGCTAGCTGCCAACCACTATCTTGAATATCCTCAAAAGGATCAATAAAACTTAATAATCTTATCAGTCTGTATGGTTCTAAAAATATTGCAATTGCTCCCAGTATTAAAAAGAGCGTTATTAAAATTAAAAATTGGTAAAAAGAAATGCCAGCAAAGAAAAGTAAAACCATTACGATTAAGCAAAGTATGGCCGTAGATCCATAATCTGGTTGAATTAATATTAGAGAAGCAAAAAGGGTTAAAACGAAAAGAGGTCTTAAAAAACCAGATGTTGATGATATTTCTTCAAGCCTCCTTACGCAATATCCAGAAATATAAATAAGCATACAGAACTTGGCAACTTCAGATGGCTGGATATTGATTGGTCCAAACCTTATCCATCTCATGCTTCCGTTGACCTCAGTACCAACTCCCGGAAAAAATAATGCGACTAGCAAGATAAGAGATAGTATTAATAATAACCAGTCAAATTTTCTTAAAAAATCTGATGGAATAAGAAGAAAAAAACAAAAAATAATAAAGCCAATCGAAATAAAAATGGCTTGCCTTGATGCAAAGAAAAAAGGATTATCATAAATTGATTCAGCCCTGACCATACTCGAGGAAAGGACCATAATCTCTCCAAAGATTAGTAAGAGGACAAAAGTAAAAAGAATTTGAAAATTATTGCTTTTAAGTTCCACTATTTTCCTCTATTAGTTTATTGAATGCCTTTCCCCTTTCTTCAAAATTAATATAGTCATCGCCACTGGGATACCCTGGGGAAAAGAGAATATTTTTAATATTAGCTTTTTCAATCTCTTTGACTGCTAAACTTAGATTTTCACATAAAACTTTATTCTCATGTTTTACACATGAGAAGATTTCATTTGCATGTTTACCGCATATAACTACTAATGATGGATTTGAAATCTCAACTTCTTTATATCCTTCTTTTTCAGGATTACCTATTAGGATCAAAGCAAAATCATTAAATATCTTACTTGCTTCACATATTGCAAATTTTAAGGAATGAGAGTTAGTAGATTTAGAGTCATTGATTGTATTTTGATTTATTTTTTGAAACCTAAACGGGAGATCTTTTAGTTCTTTCTTCGGAGGCATAGATCCAGTAATAAATTTATAAATAGTCTTTATATCATCACTCTGAATACTTTTTTTAGCCTCCAATATTCTTTTTTTTGATTGAACATAGTCTTCAATATTTTCGTGATAATCAAGATGATCACTATCTATATTGAGAAGTATCCCATAATCAAGATCAATATTTGAAACCTTATCTAATTGGAAACTAGAAAGTTCAATAATTGAATATTTTTTTCCATTATTCAAAACATCTAGGACTGGCTTACCAATATTTCCAACTAGGTTTATAGAGTATTTTTCTTCTAATAGTTGCATTAAATGATAGCAGGTGGTGCTTTTTTTATTTGTACCGGTTATTCCTATTTTTATAGAGTCATCTTCATTGAAAAAAATATCCATATCAGTAAAAACTGTTGAATATTTCTTTAAGTTTTTAAACTTCTCTTTAGGCACTGAAGGACTTACATAGATATTTTTATAAAAACCATCCTCAATCTTTGAAGCAATTTTTAATGAATCACTGTGCAAAGTGTCATATATTTCAAACTCTTCGCCTTTGATGTCAAGATATCTTTGGAATGACTTTCCAGTAACACCGAAGCCATATATCAAAGATGGCATGGATTACCTTAATTTGAGTGTTGCAAGGGCAACTAAAATTAGAACAAGGGTGATAATCCAGAATCTAACAATAATTTTTGGCTCTGGCCACCCTTTTAGCTCAAAGTGATGATGAATTGGTGCCATTAAAAAAACTCTTTTTTGCCTTAATCTGTAAGAAGTGACTTGAATCATGACGCTTAGAGTTTCAGCTATGAAAACTCCTGCCATAATTGCATAAACTATTTCATGTCTCAGAATTACAGCAAGGACTCCAAGAATTGCACCAAGAGTAAGAGAGCCAACATCTCCCATAAAAACTTCTGCAGGATATGAGTTGTACCATAAGAAGCCAATTCCGGACCCTATAAGTGCTCCGCAAAATACAATTAGCTCACCTGCAATTTGAAGATGAGGTATAAATAAATATTCTGCAATTAACTGGTTACCCATTGCATATGCTATTAATCCTAAGCCTCCACCAATTAAAATAGTTGGCAATATTGCTAACCCATCAAGGCCATCTGTAAGATTTACTGCATTTGATGAACCAACAATTACAAATGAGCCAAACAGAATAAATGAAAGCATGCTCATTTCAAAGATCCAATCTTTGTTAAAAAGGAGTATTAGTGATATTTCTGCTGAATCTTCGGCAGAGAAGTATAAAAAGCTTACTGCAATAATTGAGACTATAGTTTGAGACAATAGTTTAAGCCTTCCGGATATGCCTTTTGAGTCCTTATATTTAATTTTATAGAAATCATCAAGAAAACCTATGATGGTGAAACCTGATGTAATAAAAAGGCAAACCCAAATATATCTATTACCTAAATCTGCCCACAATAAAGTAGATATTAGCAATGAGGTGATTATTAGTAATCCGCCCATGGTTGGGGTACCAGACTTTTGTTTGTGGGAATCTGGACCTCTCTCGACTCCATATTGTTTAAATTGCATCCTTTGAAGCCAGCTTATTAGCTTAGGGCCCAAAAATATTGTCAGCAATAACGCTGTTATTGTTCCTCCAATTGTTCTCACAGTAAGATATCTGAGAACATCGAAGCCAGGATCAATATCTACAAGTATGGTGCCTAAGTATTCAAACATTAAATAAATCTCTCCATTTTCATTCCTCTAGAACCTTTTATTAAAACAATATCATTCTTTTTAATAAAGTCTGCAATAAATGCCTTGAGTTGTTCTTCATTATAAAAATTATAAGATTTTTTTTGAAATCCACTAGAAGCAAATTTTGAAAGCTCTCCAAAAGTTATGAGAATATCAATCTGGGAATTTTTTGCATAAGAGCCTATTTCAATATGAAGTTTTTTTCTAAATCTTCCTAACTCAAACATATCTCCGAAAATAAAAATCTTTCTGCCTGAAAATTCTGATAGTACATCTATACTTCTCTTGACTGATTCGGGGTTTGCGTTATAAGTATCATCAATCAATGTGGATTTATTTCTCCAAGAAAGAATTCTTTGTCTTGAAATAGAACTTGATATATTTTTTAAAGATTTAAGCATCTTTAAGTTGCTCTCACCTAAGACATTAAGACATGTGTGACATACCAAAATATTTTGAACATTATGCTTTCCTAGAAGTGATGAAGAAATAGAAATAGCTTTAGATTTTTTATCATCATTACAGCTCTTGATAATATCAAAAGTCATTACTTTTTTATCTTTTGAGATTTTCTCATTCTTCGCAATAAATTTTTTAGGGACAGGGATTACATTGATTCCTTTTGCCATATTTTTCCATCTTTGAAGATAGTTCATATCATTTGGTACTATCAAAGTTCCTCCTTTACGGATATTTTTTATAAGCTCAGACTTAACCTTGAAAACACCTTCAATATTTATAAGTTTTTCTAGATGCGAGTTTCCGATATTTGTAATTATTCCTATATCAGGCTTAACTATCTTTGATAAATATTCGATATCTCCTTTTTTTGCTGCACCAGCTTCTAAAACCATATATTTACTATCCTTTTTTGACGACATAATGCTAATAGGAAGGCCAATTTCGTTATTAAAATTTTTAATTGTAGACGAACACTTAGGGAGTGATTTTGAGATGATATTTGTTGTTGATGTTTTTCCATTACTCCCAGTAATTAATATTTTTTTTCCTTTAAAATCAGACGCAATCTCCGATGATATTTTTGAAAGTGCTTTCCTAACACTAGGAACATAGATGACATTATTTTTTTTAATATAAGATTTATCGGAGCATAAAACTGCAATTGCTCCAGATGAGAAAGCTTTTTCGATAAATTTATTTCCATTGAAATTTTCTCCCTTCAAAGCAATAAAAAGTGAGTCTTTTTTGATAGTTCTTGTATCAATTGAAATATTTTTAAATTTAATATCCTTTTTTGGCTTTAAACCAAGATACTTTATAATATCGTTTGTGCTAGAAATGAATTTCATTAAAATTTTCTTTCTTTTTTTGTGCAATTTCCTTTTGCCAAGATTTCTAACTTAGGATTCTTATTTTTGCCACCGTCTTTACTTTTCAGCCAGATATCGCCAAAAATTCTCCCTTTGCCCGTATACCAGTTGATAGAGTTTGAGATTCCATAATATTCGACACTATAATTATCAAAAAGTGGATGATCTTCTCCCATAGCCATTGATGATATTACTTCTATGCCATTTTCACTTATCTTTTTACTCCAATTCGCTTTAGGATTTACCCAAATTGGTGAAGGGTCAAATGTATAATTAAGTTTAATAAGGTTATCGCTTTCATCAATTTCCCAATACTGAACAACCTGCAAAGATTCTTTTTGCCAATCGTCTTTGTCAAAATTTGTTTTTGCTTTATTGATAAGAAAAATAGACTGTTGCGTCTGAGTTGCCAGGTTTTTAAAAAAGTCTAAGCCTTCAGATATTACTGTTTTGGAAAGATCTCTATAGGTTACAGAAAATGACCCTTCAAGCTCACAGATTATTTCTTTTTTTTCTGAGAAAGAGAATGTTGAAAAGACTAACATTATAAGAGTGATATATTTCATAATATTTCCTCCACAACCCTTTGATCGTTAAATGGTATCTTGATTCCTTTTATTTCTTGAAATTCTTCATGCCCTTTCCCAAGAATCAATAAAATTTCATCTTCTTTTAAGGCATCTATACCATTCTTTATTGCTTGTTTCCTATCTGGTTCAACAATTAAGTTACTATACTCCTGATCTTTTCTAGAATCATCCAAAATTGACTGGAAACTTTCATTTCTACAATTGTCAGAAGTAAAAATGACTTTTCGTGAATTAGCGCATGTAAATTTCATGATTTTTCCTCTTTCAGAACTATCTCGCTCTCCTCCACATCCATAAACAATGATTAAATCATGATAAATATTTGAGACTGAATTAACTATAGCTCTGATGCCCCCAAAATTATGAGCATAGTCAATTAAAATATTTTTATTATTTTTAGATATTATTTTTGCCCTACCAGGAGGAAGATCTATTGACTTAATAAGCTCCTTGTCAAAAAAAATATTTTTTTCTATTTGATCAAGGCATGCTATTGCAAAAACTAAATTATAAATATTATGTTTTTGAAAAAATCTTACTTTTAAGTCAATACATCTATCATTCGATATTAATCTAAAATTACAGCCATTTTTATTAGTTTTATCTATCGAAAAAAAGTAATCTGCTTTTTTATTGGAGCTACTCACTATGCATTTTTCATATTCTGCTAATTCTTTACCTATAAGTGAAGCAGAAGTTTCACAGTCCCCATTTAAGATAATCTTATTATGAGAAGAGAAATTTAATATCTTCAGTTTTGAGTCAATATAATTTTGAATATTTTTGTGAAAATCTAGATGATCTTGCTCGATATTCAAAATTGCCCTAGTTTCAGCATCTATTCCTATAAGTCTATTCTGCTCTAAACCATGAGAAGAAGCTTCGATACAAACAAATAGGTCATCTTCATATTTTTCTCCAGATATAAATTCAAAAAGTTCAAAAAGATTTGGAGTTGTGTTACTTGTTTCCTTAAATCTTGTTTTACTTTCAAGTCCTAAGGTCCCTGCTAGTAAAGCATCTTTGTTAGTTTTTAATAGTATTTGGTAAGAAAAGAATGCGGTCGAAGTCTTTCCATTAGTCCCTGTAAAAATAAGGAACTTTAAGTTTTTTTCACGAATATTATAAAAATTAAGACATATTTCTTTTTGTCTCTTAAATAAATCTTCTATAAAAAAACAAGGTATCTTATGTTGCTCATTATAATTTTCTTTATCATGCAAGACACAGCTGGCTCCATTAGCAATAGCTTCGTCAATATAATCAAGTCCGTGAGACCTTAAACCTTGAAGAGCTATAAAACATTGATCTTTTTCTATTAATCCAGATGAGCTTGTCAATCCAGATATAAATATGTCTTCATTAATATTTAAGCCTAGATCTCGTAAAACTTTCATTTATTAAAATATCCCATATAGCTAAAAACATCATTTGAGATCTTTTTAAAAAGTGGGGCTGCAACAGATCCTCCAGAATATTTTTGAGATCCCAAGCCATCAATATTTACAAAGATGGTCAACTCATTTGATGGATTAGGCCCAATTCCAATGAAAGAAGCTGTATATGTTGAACTTTTATAGTTACCGTCTCTAAGTTTTTCTGTTGTTCCTGTTTTACCGCTTACATCAAAGTTTTCTAACTTTGCAAGAGCTCCTGTTCCATCTTCTACGACTTTCTTCATTGAAAATAAAATATCATTAGCAGTTGATTCGCTAATAATTTGTTCTGAGAAGATTTGAGATTCATTATTTTTAATGATGTTAAAATCATAATAGGTACCCTTATTTGCAAAGATTGCATATGCCTGTGAAATTTGGAAAGGTGTCGCTGTTAATCCATAACCATATCCGAGTGTAGCTATTTCAATATCAGAAATTTCATCTCTAGAATTAATCTCACCAAATGATGTAGAAGGAAAATTAATATTTACAGGTTTTGAAAATCCAAATTTTTTATAATTATCAATTAGCCTCTCTGCTCCTAAGAGAAATGAGATCTGAGTTGCGCCAACCTGGCTTGATTCCTTAATAATTTCATATGCTTTAAGTTGCCCATATTTTTTTCTGTCATTAATAATGTTTCCATCAACTTCGATCTTTATAGGAAGCTCCAATTCTGTGTCAATATCAATGAGATTTTTTTCAATAGCTCCGGCAAGAGCTAATGGTTTAACGATTGATCCAGGCTCATAGCTTTCAAGAAAAGCTCTATTTTTTTTTATGCTTCTCATCGGATTATTTGGATTGTAAGAAGGATAACTAGCTAGGGCTAGAACCTCCTTAGCTGAATTATCTAAAATAATAACTGTCCCACCAGTACCATCATTATTTTTAATGGCTTCAACAAGATACTTATATGCAATATATTGAATATTGCTATCAATAGTGAGGTAGATATCTTTTGAGTTTTCACCAAACTCCAAGACTTCAAGCCTTTGTATTGTGCTTCTCGCACCATCTCTTAGTACTCTCTCTTTAAGAGGCTTTCCAGTCAAAATTGAGTTATAACTTTTTTCAAGGCCTTCTAAACCATACCCATCCCTTCCAGAGAAACCTACCAGTGGAGCAACCTGCTCTCCAAGAGGATAGTGACGTTTGTAAGTTTTCTCTAACTCCAGCCTATCTATTCTAAGAGACCTAACTTTACGCATCTCTTCAAAAGATAATGAGTTCTTTATTAAGGATTTTTTATTGAAGGATTTATATTCTAAATCATTGAGTTTAAGAGTATTTTTAATTTTTAAAAAATCATCTTCGCTAAGACCGCTTAACGCAAATAAGTCAAAACCTGTAATACTTATTGCAAGAGGAATCCCATTTTTATCATAAATAGATCCGCGCTTGAATTTGATAACCCTTAATGAAGTGTTTTGATTATTACCTTTTTGTAGAAGAAAATTACCCTGCTCAACTTGAACATAAACCATTCTCGAAACAATTGCTGCAATTGATAAAAAAAGAAATAAAAATATTAAAAATAATCTCCAATTTTTATAATAAATCTTCATTTAATCTTCCTTGGCCTGACCTTCACCATTCCAAGATCCTCTCTAGCTTTCTGCTCAATTCTTGCTGGAGAGTTAAGGAAGAATTCTTCTGTTAAGAGCTGATAATAAAGATTTTCCAATTCTTCATTTTGAGTAGTTAGTATTTCTTGTGACTTAAAACCTGATCTTATTTCCCATCTGACATCAACAATAATAAAAGATAAGTAAGTAATTATTACTAGCTGGAAAAATATAATTGGAAGATAAAAATTTTTCATTATATCTTTTCAAAAACTCTCATAATCGCACTCCTTGACCTCTTATTTCTTTGAAGCTCAGAAGCGCTCGGCTTAATTTTTTTGGCAACTACTTTAAATTCTTTAATAACTTCATTATTCAGTGGAATTTCTTTTGGATAACTTATTTTTTTTGGAGCAAAAGATTGCTTAACTGATCTGTCCTCGAGGGAATGAAAAGAAATACAAACTATTCTTCCTCCAGTTTTCAGCAAATCCTTTGATTTATTTAATCCTGTTCTTAGATTGTTTATCTCATCATTTAAATAAATTCTTAGAGCTTGAAAAGTTTGTGTTGCAGGATGTATTTTATTAGGAAGTCTAGTTTTTGATTTTTTTATTACTTCAGCCAAATCAATGGTATTTAAAATCCTGCCATCCTTATAAGAATTAATAATAGCTTGCGAGATTTTTCTAGACTCTTTCTCATCACCATATTGGTAAATAATGTTTGCTAATGTTTCAGGATCAACAGTTTGAAGTAAATCTTCAAGTTTTTTAGTTTGCCTTTTGTCGATTCGCATATCGAGCGGTCCAGCCTCACTAAAACTAAAGCCTCTTAGTGGGTCATCATAATGAGTAGAACAAAGTCCAAAATCAAATAATATACCATCAGCCTCTTTTGCTATATTTATTGAGTCTATGTCCTCAAAGCCAGTATGTTTAATTGAAAAATTTTTCTCTTTAAAGTTTTCTTCTGCAAATCTAATCGCATCGATATCTTTATCTAAAGCTAAAAGAGCTCCATCTTTTGTTATTGAATCTAATATCTTTCTAGAATGTCCACCTCTACCAAAGGTTGCATCAATATATTTGCCAGAAGGATTAGTTATTAAGAAATCAATTGATTCTTCCAGCAATACTGGAGAATGAAGCATCTTCTAGTCTACTTGCTTTCTCATAAAAGTTGGTACATCGAGGAAATCAATTGCCTCTGCAGACGATGCACCAACTTGTTGAACTTCTTTATTTGTTAAATCTTTATCTAATCCAACCGGTGAGAGCTTAATAGATGCTCTAGGTTTATTATCGATAGCAAGCTTTGGAGATTTCTGATTAACTCCTGTTGCAACTATTGTAACCATTAGTTCATCTTTGAGAGATGGATCAATTACAAGTCCGTAGATGCATGTCGCATCATCAGCAGTAAACTCCTCAACAACCTCACTTACCTCAGTAAAATCTCCCATTGTTGGATCTTTTGCAGAAATATTTACTAGAACACCTCTTGCATCCTTAAGATTTATATCTTCAAGTAGTTCGCTTCCAACAGCTAATTCAGCTGCATCTCTTCCACGGTCTTTTGTGTTAGATCTTCCAGTACCCATCATTGCAATGCCTTTTTCTGACATAACTGTTTTTACATCAGCATAGTCAACGTTTATGAGACCTGGTTTCATGATAATATCTGAAATTCCTTGAACAGCTCCCTTTAAAACATCATCTGCTTGTGCAAAAGCTTCTGGAATAGGCGTATTTGCTCCAAGAACATCTATTAATTTTTGATTTGGTATTGTTATTAAACTATCAACTTCCTCTACAAGAGCAGCAAGACCCTTTTCAGCTGAACTCATTCTTGGTTTACCTTCAAACTTAAATGGTTTCGTAACAACTGCAACTGTTAATGCGCCGAGTTCTTTAGCAATTGATGCTATTACTGGTGCAGCTCCAGTTCCGGTTCCTCCACCCATGCCTGCAGTTATGAAGATCATATCTGAGCCGTGAAGTAGTTGCTCAATTGCTTCTCTATCTCTCTCAGCAGCTTGTCTTCCAACTTCAGGATTTGCTCCAGCACCAAGTCCTTTAGTCATTCCACCTCCAAGCTTTAAAATAGTGGCGCCCTTAGCATTTTCTAAGGCCTGTGAATCTGTATTAGCGCATATAAATTCTACACCTTGGATTTTGTGATTCATCATGTGTATCACAGCATTGCCTCCGGCACCACCCACCCCAATAACTTTTATTTTTGCTTGATCAATATCGTTTACAACTTCCCAATTCATTTCATCTCCCCTAAAAACTCATATCCTTTATAGATTCTGGAAGAACAATATCTAGGATCTCTGTTGCAAGACTTCCTCCAGTCTGTCTTTGCTCCCAATTTTCTTGATTCCAAATTTCAAACTTATTACCCATTCCAATTAAACATATTCTGTTTGCTTCCTCTATTTGTGCATATTTTTTTAAATCAGCAGAAATTAAAACCTGCATTCTCCCAGTAGGCTCAAAATCACAAACGCTTGCATTACCTAGAATTGTCCATTGAAGATTTCTGACTACTGGATCTAGGCCTTGTAAGGAAGATAGTTTTGTAGATATTTGATCCCACTCACTGCCTAAGTAAACCTTAAGTGCAGGATACTGAGGATCTTTAGTAATAACTATTTGATTTTCATTTGAATTAACAAATGCATCTCTATATTTAGCAGGGAATGAAAATCTGCTTTTTTTGTCTAAAGAAATGTTATTAAAGCCAAACATCATTACATATTATAAAGTATTTACGCACTTTACAATACTTTTAACGCACTTTATAACACTTTTTTATAAAGATATGAGTTGGTCTATAAGCCGGATTCTGTTCAAGATGATCATCTATCTCGATATTATGTTGCCATAATATTCTAGCGACCTACCCGAGCTCAGAATGAGCATTCCTATTGAGCTCCTATTTGGTCTTGCTTCAAGCGGGGTTTGCACTGCCATAGAATGTTACCATTCATGCGGTGAGCTCTTACCTCACCTTTTCACCCTTACCCTAAGGCGGTATATTTTCTGCTGCACTTTCCGTAGACTCGCGCCTCCCAGGAGTTACCTGGCGCCTTGCTCATGAAGTCCGGACTTTCCTCTGGATTACCAGCGATCATCCGACCAACTCGGTTACATTTTATTTAAAAAAACTTTTTCTTCAACTTTTTTTAGTTAGCCACTTATAGAGATCCCTTTTATTTTGTTGAGTGATAGAGCTTAAAAGCTTTGCGGCTTCGCTTGGAGACATTTTCCTCAATATAAGATCCTTAATTTCATTATCTAAGTCTATTGACGGTTCTATTAAATCTTTATCGCCCTCAATTAGTAAGCATATCTCTCCTTTAAGATCTCTTGATGATACCTTCGAAAGAATCTCAGAAATTGATCCTCTTATTACTTCTTCATGTTTTTTTGTCATTTCTCTGCAAATAACAGCTCGTCTATGTGATGGATAAATCTTCTGCATCACTGATAGCGTCTTGACTAATCTTTTTGGTGATTCAAAAAAAACTAATGTTGCATCATTTTTTATATTATTTTCAAAAACTTTTTTTCTATCAGAGTCTTTTCTTGGCAAAAACCCCAAAAACATAAATTTATTAATAGGAAATCCAGATAATAGTAAGGAGTTTATAACCGAAGAAGGCCCAGGAATTACTGAATACTCAATATTTTCTCTAATGCACTCATTAACCAATATGTATCCTGGATCAGATATCAAGGGAGCACCGGCATCTGAAATTAATGATATCGTTTTTCCTGCCCTAGCTTCTTTAATTATACTTTTTGTCTTACTTCTTTCGTTGTGGTCATTAAAAGAAAAACTTTTTTTATCGATTTTATACCTATCAAAAATTTTTTGAGCTTTACGAGTATCCTCGGCATATATAAGGTCACTGCTGTTAAGTATTTCTATTGACCTTAAAGAAATATCATTTAAATTACCTATTGGAGTACAAATTAAATAAATCATAAGTGAAAACTTTAAATTTCAACAATCTACCAATTATAAGCCTTATTTGCTTTTTTTTTCTTGGTTGCTCTTCAACACAATTAGTTGATATTTCAAAGGATGAACAGCTTAATGATCTACTTGATAATATTGGACAAGTAGAATTAGAAATTAATGCTAATGAAGAAGTTAAGCAGCTTATTATTAAATCAATAGTTTCTCTAGATTCTGATATAAAAATAAAATTTGTCGATAGTTTTGATAATGGAGTCCTTCCAATATCAAACAATTTTTTAAATCAAGAGTTTACTTATTTCTGTAAGCCTGCAAATGTATATCTTGAGAAGGTCACAGAGCAATACTTGTTTGATTTTCAGAAAAATGATGAAGTTTTTGTCTTTTACAATGAAAGATTTAAATCTCAAGCAGAGGCAATAAAGAATAGTTATCCCGGTGTAAGTATTTTTAAACTCGAGGGGGATTATGACGATCTTGTTAAGAGTGTATTTGAATTGTCAGGAAGTAATAGTAGAGGAGATTTAATAAACAGATTAGTTCAAGAGGAAGATATAGGTTTTGTGCCAAGGCCAAGAGAGGATTTTGATAAAATCTATATTATTGCTGACTATGATCAATCTAAAAACTTTATTCCTTCACTGAGGTTTAACTACATCTTAGATAGAGAAATTTATGTATCTTCGCAATCGGTAACAAGAATTGAAGATAGAAAAAAATTGTTAGACTTTTCTGAAGTGATTCTCACAGTTCCTAACTCATTTTTAAAAGAAGATGAGTCATTAAATCTTAATGAGCTCTCAAAGTTGTCATTTTTGCAGGATTTAATACTTATCTCTGCAATCAAAAAAAATAATGGTAATTCTCAAATAATTGCTGGTCAGTTTGGAAATATCCGTTACTCACAAAATACTTGTTCTGATATGCAAACGGTTCTTGTGCAGATCAATAATCAGGGGGGTTTTAATCGGCTCTGAGG
>LULP01000090.1_pt1 | contig 41430 bp, 41 predicted proteins | sample 728111 | NCBI WGS metagenome assembly LULP01 (sample SAMN03860286, study PRJNA289734) | marine metagenome | biome: seawater column; feature: ocean; material: water; isolation source: Red Sea water column Station 149 - depth 25m | place: Saudi Arabia: Red Sea | collected 2011-10-15 | depth 25 m
CATGTTGACAATATCAACTATTTCAGGTTCTCTTGCGGCATTTTCAATGACTGTTCTCCCTTTAGCTAATACAGCTGCTAGTAAAGTATTCTCAGTAGCTCCAACTGAGGCATAAGGAAGGTTTATCTCAACACCATTAAGGCCATCCGTTTTACCAATTAAAACACCATGATCAAGTTCAAAATTTGCACCCATTTTTTCTAATGCATCTAGATGCATTTGTACAGGTCTTGGTCCTAATTGATCTCCACCTGGAAATGCGATTCTTGCTTCACCACAACGAGCTAACAAAGGACCGAGAATAATTATTGAAGCCCTCATTTTTTGGACTATCTCATATGGAGCCTCAACACCAATTGTTGAAGGTGAAACTATCTCTAAAGAATCATTTTTAAAATTACTATTTATACCTAAAACTTTTAAAACGTCCTGCATGTATTCAACGTCATCAATCAGAGGGACGTTTTTAAGAAGATATTTTCCTTCTGCAAGTATGGGAAGGATCATTTCTTTTAATACGGCATTTTTAGCGCCTTTTACATTTATCTCACCACTTAATTTGTGGTTACCTTCAATCGAAATATGTTTTTCCACTATCATTGATATTACTTGAAGTTTAAAGTGTAACAATTTTTTTATGACACATGATATAAATATTCATCATGAAGACAACCATGAGAGTGCGTCCAGCTATCTTCTTGAAGAGATTAAAAATTTATTAGTTAATTCAAATAGAGATTTTTCAATTGGACTTTCTGGTGGAAACACTCCTAAATTAACTTATTCAATGATGGCAGAAAAGTTTGATGACCTCTCAAAAACTTTTCTTTGGACAATCGATGACAGATGGATTGAAGAAGATAACGAGCTTTCAAACCAGAGAATGATTAATGAATATTTTGAAAGGACTGAAGCAAATATTTTAAAATTTGAATTTACAAGCTCCTCTCCTGAAAGTGATGCAAAAAAATATGAAGATAAGTTAAAAAGCACAATCCAGATATTCGATGTAGCAATTCTTGGTATGGGTGATGATGGACATGTAGCGTCACTGTTCCCAGGTACAAAAGCCCTTGAAAACAATGATTCACTTTATGTTGCAAATGAAGTAAATATAAAAACAAAGTGGAGAGTTACATCAACTTTTCACTTACTTGGAAAAATTGAAAAGATATATGTTCTAGCAACTGGAGAAAGTAAGAAAAATATACTTAAAAGTGTAAACGGAGAGAATGACTTACCTATTAATCTTTTAAAGAATTATTCAAAAAATATTGAAATAATTACTGACCAGATAATCTAATTATTCTTTCATCTAGAATTAAATTGGAGCCGCTTTTTGTGTAAGTCTGAACCACTGACACTAATCAACTACCCTGTTGGGGTGGCTCCATAACAACGAATCTATGTTAGGCTCGTTATCTTGTGCAAATTAAAAATTTAACTTTAGCTTTAATTACTTCCTCAATTTGGGGATCATCTTTTTTGATGATTAAATATTCTTTAAATGAACTCAATCCCTCTGATATTGCGATTTATCGAATTGTAATTGGTGCCATATTCATAAATATTTTTGTTAGAACAAATGAGAAAATTGAAAAGAGTGATCATATTTGGATGTTAATAATTTCTTTTTTCTGGATGGCACTCCCTTTTTATATGTTTGGTATTGCTGAACAAACTATAACATCATCTTTAGCTGGTTTAATTAACGGATCAACTCCAATCTTCGTAGCATTTATTGCCGTGGTTTTTTACAAACTAAAAGTAACCCGACTTCAACTTATTTATATTTTTTCTGGATTTATTGGAGTTGGATTAATAACTCTTGGAGATGGCTTAAATGAATTATCCTTCAGTATTGGTTCAATTTATGCCCTAATAGCATCTATATCTTATGGAATTTCTGTAAACCTTGTTGAGCCTTTAATTAAAAAATATGATTCCCTAATCGTAATCAAAATAGTTATGAGATACGCATCTTTGCTTTCCTTATTAATGTTTGGTTTTACCGCTACTTTTAAGATTCCAACTCTTGAAGTTTCACTAATTCCAATGATGATATTAGGAATTGGCGGAACAGGAATAGCTTTCTTAAGTTATTACAAATTACTAAATAATGTCGGACGTATTTCAAGTTCGTTTGTTGTTTACATGATTCCAATATTTTCCATATTTTTTGGATACCAGTTTTTAAATGAGATAACTAATTCAATTCAGTTTGTAGGAATAGGAATAATTCTTTCTTCAGCCTTTTTGTATTCAAGAACTCAGTCTATTTAATTTCTACAAGTTCCGATTCAGCAATTGCAGCTAGTTCACCATTGTCTAAGTAAAGTTCACCTTTAAATACACTATTTCTTCCATCAATACTCTCTCTCCAAGCAACAGCTGTGACATAGCTTGTAGATGGCCCAACTGGTTTAATATATTTAATAGAAAAATTTCTAGAAACAGATTTTTGACCAAGTAAAACACTCAGTGGTCCCATGGTGATGTCTATCCAAGAATCAATAATTCCACCAAGAGTTGTTGGAAGTGGATTAAAATATCTTTCTCTGACTGGAAATTTACATTTTAAAGATTCATTTTCTTTATCAAATTCTACAAATTCACCCTCAAGCTCAATCCAAACATTTGGAACAGGCATTCCCTTGTTGGCTAGAACATCTTCATAGTTCTCTTCAGTCATCTGGTAATAATAACAACTTATATGAATAAGCTGCCTTGATAACCAAGACAGCTTAAACAGGGTTAATGAGTAATGATTTTATATTAAGACTCGAGTGTGACAGTTTATTGGCCCTTAGGGTGCCATACTGTTTTTGTCTCAACAAATGGAATTATAGAACCCAAGCCCTCATCACTTGGCAAATTAACTATTCTCTTTACTGAATCAGAACCTTTGACATCTAAAGTTTCTAATAGGTCATTTGAAATATTTGAATAAATTGCGGCTAATCTTATTTCAACATGAGCCCCAACGTCTTCTACAATATTTTCAAAATTTCCCGTCAAAATGTTAAGACTTCCTGATGGGAAATCTGAGTTATTGATATCCTCTGAGAGTTTTAAAGCCAAGACTGCATTCTGGTTTGTAAATGATATAACAGAACAGCCAACTGACAATGCTGGCAGAAAGGATTTAACTAAACTATTCAAAGATATATCGTCAGAGCTTAATGAGAAAGTCACTCCGATTGGTTCTTGATGCGATATATTAAAATACTCTCCTGCGACTGGATTTAAATTACCAGTCAATTGTTCCCATTTATCAACAATTCCTGCGTACCAAATAATGGTATTCACAGCATCCTCAACATCGTTTTTCGAATCATTCTTTGTTAAACCGTGTTGTTGTAATAAAGCAATATATGATTCTTTATTTCCTTCAATCATTTCAGACAATCTATAAAGTATCTGTGATTTGTTGTACATAGTTAATGAATTCCATTTCGCAAATCCAGCTTTAGATGATGTAACAGCGTCTCTTAAGTCCTTCTTTGAAGTAAGAGGGATCTCATATTTTTCTTTTTTAAGATCAATTGCATACACTTTACCTGACTCAGATCTTACAAATTTCCCATCTACGTAATGTTTATATGTTTTCTTTACTTCTGTCATGATGATGCCTTTAAATAAGAAAGGAGACCATGCCTGCCACCTTCTCTTCCAAAACCAGATTCTTTATATCCACCAAATGGAGAAGCAGGATCAAATTTGTTAAATGTGTTTGCCCAAATAACACCAGCATCAAGCCTGTCTGCAGTCCATAAAATTTTTGATCCTTTTTCAGTCCAAATCCCTGCAGATAATCCATACTCTGTATTGTTTGCTATTTCAACAGCTTCATCTGGAGTTCGAAATGTTAAGGTGGTCAATACTGGACCAAATATTTCTTCTGTAGCAATTTTATAATTTGCCTGAACCCCAGTAAATAAACTTGGTTTAAACCAAAAACCATTCTTAGGGAGTTCACATTCAATTTGAAAGAGCTCTCCACCATCGCTTACACCCTCATTGACTAGATCCGTGATTTTATCAAGCTGATCTTTTGAATTAATTGCACCTATATCAGTATTCTTATCGAGAGGATTGCCCACTCTTAAAGTCTGCATTCTTTTTTCAAGTTTATTGATAAATACATCATGTATATCCTCTTGAACTAATAATCTGCTTCCAGCACAGCATACGTGTCCTTGATTAAAGAAGATTCCATTTACAACTCCTTCTACTGCTTCATCTAAAGCTGCATCGTTATAAACAATATTGGCCGCCTTTCCACCTAGCTCAAGGGTAAGGCCAACATCTCTTCCAGCTAATGATTTCTGTATGTACTTACCAACACTTGTGGAACCAGTAAAAGCAATTTTCTTTATATCTTTATGATTTACTAATTCGGAACCTGTAGTTCCATCACCAGTAATTAAATTAAAAACACCTTTAGGAAGACCCACTTCATCACATAGTTCTGCAAATAATAAAGCGGTTAGTGGAGTTGTCTCAGCAGGTTTTAAAACTACAGTATTTCCCGTTGCTAGCGCGGGAGCAACTTTCCATGAAAGCATTAATAATGGAAAGTTCCATGGAATAATTTGACCTACAACTCCATAAGGTTTTGAAATTCCACTACCCCATGCAAGATCAATCTTGTCAGCCCAGCCGGCATAGTAGAAAAAGTTTTGTGCAACTTGTGGAAGGTCAAAATCTCTAGATTCTTTTATAGGCTTTCCACCATCTAAGCTTTCTAAAACTGCAAACTCTCTAGATCTCTCTTGGATTAATCTTGCAAGCTTGAATAAATACTTTGATCTCTCTGATGGAGAGGTTTTACTCCATTGTTTGAGACCTTCTTTTGCGGCGTTTACCGCGAAATCTACATCCTTTTCATTACCAATTGAGATTGAGGATAAAACTTCTTCACTTGATGGAGATATTGTATCGAGATATTTCTTAGAATTTGGTGATACAAATTCCCCATTAATAAAATGACCATATTTTTTTTCTATTTTTACAATTTTTTCTGATTCAATTGATTCTGCGTATTCCCAATTATTCATAAATTACCCTCTTGGAAAATAATAACTTGATTGATAAGCATTAGTTTTTAGTTTTTTGATTTGTTTAAGTACATCATCTAACAAGCTTGATGCACCAAACCTAAAATAATCTGCGGAAAGCCAAGAACCGCCTAGCTCTTCATTAATAATTACTAAATATCGTATTGCATCTTTAGCGTCTCTAATACCACCAGCAACTTTTATCCCTCTCATGCCATACCCGTAGGATTCAAACTCACGAACAGTTCTTGCCATTATTAGGCACGCTTCCCTTGATGAACCATTAGATATCTTGCCGGTTGAAGTTTTTATAAAATCAGATCCTGCACATAAAGCAATTACACTTGCTTTCTTAATGTTTTCATATGTTTTCAGTTCGCCAATTTCTAGTATTGTTTTTAGATGAATTTCTCCACAAACATCTTTTAGAGCCTTTATCTCTTCATAAACTTTTTTGTAATCTCCTTCAAAAAAAGCTTTTCTATTGATTACAATATCAATTTCATCAGCACCTTCATCAATTGCGAATTGAGTATCTGAAATTTTTGATTCTATAGGAGCTTGGCCACTGGGGAAATAAGAAGACACAGATGCTACTTTAACATTTGAATCTTTTACAATTTTTTTAGCTGTCGATACAAGCGCTGGGTATACACATACAGCAGCAGCACTAGGTACATTGTCATCATTTGGATCTGGTGACATAGCTTTTGATGACATTTGGATAATTTTACCTTCAGTATCTTCACCCTCTAATGTTGTTAGGTCACACATGCTTACTATTTTTTCTAAAGCATCTAATTTAGATTCCCTTTTTATACTACGTGTAGCAAGAGAAGATACTCTATCAAGCACCCCAACCTCGTCAACTTTCACATTTCCAACTAGATCTGATGTTGTTGTCCAGTCGACAATGTTATTCATTGATAAATTTGTATTCATATTCTTATGGTATAACTTAATTTGCTATAAAGAAATAGTTAATTAATCAAGGGCCTCAATTTTTGCTTTAGCAGTGTCTATGTCACTTTCGGTAACATTGGCTATCCCTCCAAAAACAGTAAACATTTTTGACCAATCTTTTTCTTTCTTAAGAATATCTTTAGCTAATTCAGATCCAGTTTGTTCAATGTGTTTATTTAAGAAAGCTCTCAACTCAAGTAGATCAATATCATTCATCTCTCGAGATTCGGGTGCAGATTTTGATATGTATTGTGTAAAGTTCTTTTGAGTTTTTAATACAATTACTTTCCCACCAGTCATTCCTGCACCAAAATTAAACCCTACACTACCCAAGATGATTAATGTTCCACCTGTCATATACTCTGCGGCGTGTGCGCTACAACCCTCAACTACAGCTATTCCTCCACTGTTTCGAACACCAAATCTTTGACCAACTCTTCCTGAAATATAAAGTTGCCCACCTGTAGCTCCATATAGGATTGCATTACCCGCAGCATGGTAAGCACCCTTGTTTTTAGTACCCTGTGGAATAATAGTTATGCTTCCTCCACCCATTCCTTTTCCTACATAATCATTGGCACTACCAATAAGTTTAAGATTGATTCCATCCCTTATAAAAGCTCCAAAGCTTTGGCCAGCTGCACCAGACAAACTTATATGTGTTGGATTGTCTTTTAGAACTTCTCCTAATTTGTTGATTGATACTTCGCCTGAGACTCTTGCACCTATACTTCTATCTTCATTTGATACTGGATACTGAATAATTGTAGATTGTTTACTTCTCAAGCCTTTCATTATTTCTGAAGTGAGTCTTCTAGATAGACGGCCTTCATCGTGTCGTATAAAGCCAGGATGTTTTTTATCTGACACAGCATTTCTTAGTAACTTGTGCAAGCTTTTTGGAAGGTTATTATCCATTACTTTAAGACCTAGTAAGTCTGCATGGCCGATTAAATCATCTAATGAATCTACATTAAAAATTTGAAGATAAGACCTAACATCCTCTGCAATAAATTTAAATAATTGCATTACTTGTTCTGGAGCACCGGTAAATTTAGCCCTTAGGTTCTCATCCTGTGTTGCAATACCAACTGGACAAGTATTTTCATGACATTGGCGGACCATCTTACAACCTAAAGCTAAAAGAGGTAATGTTCCAAATCCATATCTATCAGCACCAAGTAATGTGGCAATGATAATGTCCTTAGGAGATCTGAGACCACCATCAACTTCAAGTAGTACTTTATCTCTCATATTATTTTCTACAAGAGCTTGATGAGTTTCACTTAAACCAAGTTCCCATGGTGAACCAGCATGTTTAATACTTGTCCATGGACTTGCTCCCTACTTTAAATCCAGGTAACTGTCCTCCCTCTCCTGGTTTTGAACCTTGAGCCATTTTAATTTGAAATTCTTCAGCAGATGCTAAATAATCAGGAGTAACACCAAATCTTCCTGACGCAATTTGTTTGATCTTTGAATTTTTTTCTGTTCCATATCTATCAGGGTCTTCTCCACCTTCACCAGAACCAGATTTAGCTCCTATGCGATTCATTGCAATTGCTAGTGCTTGATGTGCTTCTTCGGACAGTGCTCCTAAAGACATTGAGCTAACAGTAAATTTTTGATATATTTCTTCTAGTGAAGAGTCTTCATTTTCATTGCTAAATATTTTATTATTTTCTGGAAGGGTAAATAAATCACGAATTTGAACATTATCTCTGTCTTCTAACGAATCTAGATATTTGTTCCATTCCTCTCTATCACCAGATCTAACTGCCTTTTGTAATTTCAGGACTGTCACTGGAGATGTTACATGTGGCTCACTTCCCTTTTTATGTTTATAGAAACCACCAATCTCAAGATCAAAAGGTTCTTCATTCCCAAAAATGAGTAAGTTTTCATTTATCTTGTCATATCCCAAACCTTCAGTTCTAGTGTAAGAATTTGAGAAAGCATCATTTGTCATTTCTTTATCGAGACCTATAATTTCATAAATTTCAGACCCTCGATAAGAAGAAACTGTACAAATACCCATTTTTGACATTATCTTTAACAGACCTTTATTAAGTGCGTCTCTATAATTTTCTTGAGCCTGTGCAGGTGATAAATTTAAATCTGGATTGTCAATTGAAAGTAGTCTTGCTTTTTCAAGGGCTAAATATGGCCAAACAGCTGATGCTCCATATGCGATGTGACACGATAAGTCATGTGCATCTCTTATCTCTCCAGATACAACTATCAGTGATGCTTTTAGTCTTACACCCTTGTTAATCAAGTGTTGATGAACTCTTCCAATCACTAATAGTGATGGGGCGACACTGTTGCCTTTTACTACATCTCTATCACTTAATATAATTAAAGACTTTTTGTTTATTACAGCCTCATAAACGTCCTCACATAATTTATCAAGAAATCCTTCAAGATTAGATTTTGTTTTATCAAAGCTGATATCAAAAACTTTTGATTTGTCTTTTGAAAATTCTTTTGAAACCAAAAGATCATAACTTCCTTTACTGAGAATTGGTGATTCAAGTGTTATGAGATTTGCTTGTTGAGATGTCTCTTTTAATATTGATCCTCTCTTTCCAAGATAAGTTTTAGTTGACATTACAAATCTTTCTCTTATCGGATCAATTGGAGGATTCGTTACCTGAGCAAACATTTGATGAAAATATCGACTCAATCTTGGTTTATTTTTACTCAATACTGCAAGTGGAGAATCATTACCCATTGAACCTGTTGGAATATCACCTTGGATCATCGGTAATAAAATTAATCTTTCCTCTTCTGGTGTATATTGGAAATATTCTGAGAGCAGATCTAGCTCAATCTCGTCTGGTTTATCACTAAATTCGGTATCAGCAACTAAAGGTTTTGTATTTACCCATTCTTTATATGGGTTTTTCTCAGCAAGTTTTTTTATTACTTCTTGTTCGTCTAATAACTCATCATTTTTGATACGATATCTAATTGTTTGTCCTGGCTCAAGTTGAGCAGTTTTATATGCACCGGCTTCAACTGAGGGACAAATACCTACTTCTGAGGCAGCTAAAATATATCTATCTGAAACCATCCATCTGAGTGGTCTCAATCCGCTTCTATCCAACCCTGCAATAATATCGTCTCCATCAGTAGCAACAATAGCTGCAGGACCGTCCCATGGTTCTGATAAGAATGCATGGTATTGATAATATGATTGCTGGTCTTTCGAAAATCTCGGGTTGTTTTCCCATGCTGAAGGAATAAGCATCTCTTGAGCATGAGCGAGTTTTCTTCCAGATTGAACAAGTAACTCTATTGCATTATCAAGTTGTCCAGAATCTGAAAGGCTTTCATTAATAAATGGTTTTAACCTCTCAATGTCATCTTTCCAAATGTTTGAAGAGGCATCCACCTCTCTAGCTTTCATCCAGGAATAATTAGCTCTAATTGTGTTTATTTCACCATTGTGTGCGAGCATTCTAAAAGGTTGTGCTTTATCCCATGTTGAACTTGTATTGGTAGAAAATCTTTGATGAAATACTCCATACCTTGTTTTGTACAAAGGATTTCTTAAATCCCAATAAAAATCTGCTGTCTGAGTGGCTGTAAAGAGACCTTTATATACAACTGTTTTACTCGAACACGAATTGATATGAATGTTGAGAAATTCATTTTTTTCAAGATCTGTTTCTAGTGATTTTCTGAAAAGATAAAGATATTTTTCAAAACTGTATTCATATTCTTTTGTGGAACAGATGACAGCTTGATAAATTCCAGGTTTTGAATTTTTTGCCATTGTTCCTAGGATTTCTTTGTCTGTAGGAACTTTTCTCCAATAGAGTAGCTTAATGTCAAACTCTTCAAGCTTGTTATCAATTAGCTCAATTGACTCGGTAATATTTTTTGGATCAAAAAAGCAAGAGATCAATCCTAATTTTTCTTTTTCTCCAAGTGTGATTCCTCTTTCAACTAATTCAGCTTCAATTAACTCGAAAGGAATCTCTGTAAGTACTCCAGCTCCATCTCCGGTTCCATCCGCAAACTTGGCACCTCTATGGTCGAGGTTAGAAAGACATTCTAGAATTTTTAAAGTCATCCCATGCGTCCTAGGGATACCTCTTGATGCAATAAAACCTACACCACAAGAATCTTTTTCTTCGAATTGAAATGTCATAAGTATGACAATTTTACTATGAATAAAGGGTTATTTAAATAAGAAAACCAGCCTTAAAAATCTTTAGGGGGGGACCTAAATTTAGCTGGTTTTCTTAATTATTTGTTACTTTTTAGTGATGAAATCTCCATATGCTGATGTTCCGTGCTCTGTAGCATCCAACCCAGCAATTTCTTCTTCAGCTGTAACTCTAAGTCCAACTGTTGAATCAATAGCTTTAAACACAAGGAAAGATGTTCCATATGCCCAGGCACCAATTGCTAAAATACCGATTAATTGTGGTAGAAACAATGTAGCTCCTCCGCCATAGACTAAACCATCTGTAGTATCAAAAATTGCCACAGCTAGTACACCCCAGATACCACATATTCCATGAACTGAGACAGCACCTACAGCATCATCAAATCCTTTTTTCTCTAAGAAGTTGATTGAGTACACAACTAACACACCTGATACCAAACCGATTAGAACTGCACCTAAGTTGTTTACATTTGCACAACCAGCAGTTATTCCAACTAAACCAGCTAAAGCACCATTTAAGGTCATACCAACATTTGGTTTACCGGAAATCATTGATGTATACATCGCAGTTATAGAACCTGCAGAAGCTGATAAAGTTGTTGTTACTGCAATTGCAGCAAGGTCAACATCTACTGCTGCTAAAGCAGATCCAACGTTAAATCCATACCATCCAAACCAGAGGATAAATACACCAAGTGCTCCAGCTACCATTGAGCTTCCAGGTATTACTTGAGGGTTTCCATTATCGTCGTATTTTCCGATTCTTGGACCCACAATTTGAACACCAGCTAGGGCTGCAAAGCCACCAACCATGTGTACAACACCAGAACCTGCAAAGTCAATGAAACCTAAGTCACCGAGCCAACCTTGACCACTCCAGACCCAGTGGGTAACTATTGGATAAATTACACCACATATAAATGGTTGAAATAATAAGTATGCGCTAAATTTTGTTCTTTCTGCGACTGCACCAGAAACAATTGTTGCTGCAGTTGCCGCAAAGACTACTTGGAAGAAGTAGGTAATTGAGTCACCTTCCAAAAAGAAACTACCATAGGCTAAAAATCCACCAAGAGTAGTTCCACCGTATGCCAATGCAAATCCAAATGCCCAATAGGTAATTGCACCGACTGAAAAGTCCATAAAGTTTTTCATAACTATATTGACTGAGTTTTTAGATCTTGTAAATCCGGTCTCCACAAGCATAAAGCCAGGTTGCATAAACATGACTAATATACCTGCAACAACGATCCACAAGCTATCTACATAAGTTGCTAGTTCCATTTTTTAAATCTCCTTTTGTAACAACCTAATTAAATATAGATGTTAAGAGACCTCTTAAAAGTTAAATGATTATTACCGGAATGTTTCATAAATGTTTCACAAAAATGTAGTCTTTGTGATTTAAAAGTCTATTCTTAAAGTGTTATGTCAAAAAACGTATTAGTTTGTGTAGCTTGGCCATATGCAAGCGGATCTAGACATCTAGGTCATATAGGCGGAGCTTATTTGCCGGCAGATATATTTGCAAGATATAACAGACTGATAGGCAATAACGTAATTATGGTATCTGGAAGTGATGTTCACGGAACACCAATAACTGTAAGAGCAGATGATGAAGGTGTTGAACCAATCGAGATAGTAAATCGATATCATAATGAATTTCTCGGCTATTGGGATAAATTGAACATTCAATGGGATAACTACACAACAACAATGACCGATAATCATAAAGAAGTTACTCAGGAAATGTTTTTAAAAATAAAAGAAAATGGCTTCATTGAGAAAAACAAAAGCATTCAGGCTTTTGATCCACAAGAAAAAAAGTTTTTACCTGATAGATATGTTGAGGGTGAATGTCCAAAATGTAATTATTTAGAGGCAAGAGGTGACCAATGTGACTCTTGCGGTACGACTCTTGATCCTGAAGAGCTTATAAATCCTAAAAGTAAAATTAACGGAAATAATGCCGAGTTCAAAGAGACCGAACATTATTTTTTAAAGTTAAGTGCTCTTAATGACAAGCTTTCCGAATGGCTAAATAGTAAAGAAGGTTGGAGACCTCACGTTATAAATTTCTCCAAATCATTTGTAGAAGAAGGTTTACAAGATAGAGCAATAACAAGAGATCTTGACTGGGGAATAGATATTCCAGAAAATGAATTAGGTGATGGAAAAAAAATATATGTATGGTTTGAAGCAGTAATTGGTTATTTATCAGCTGCAAAAGAGTGGGCAGTAAATAATGGCACACCTGATGCATGGAAAGATTTTTGGCTAAATGAGGATGCGGAGTCTTATTATTTTGTTGGAAAAGACAACGTTCCTTTTCATGCAATAATATGGCCTGCCATGTTACTTGCATATGGTGATTTAAACCTACCAACGAACGTTCCAGCAAACCAATACATATTAATAAAAGGTGAAAAGGCATCTGCAAGTAGAGGTGTTGGAAAAACTTTAAACGATTATCTCGATGAATGGAATCCGGACTCATTGAGATATGCTCTAGCAAGTATCCTGCCCGAGCAGAATGATTCTGAAATCTCAGAAGATGAAATGATTAGACGCAATAATGAAGAACTTGTAGCAGCATGGGGGAATTTAGTTCAAAGAGTATTTTCCCAATATATAAATAATTTTGAAAATTTAGAATTTGATTTTGAATTAACCGATGTTGACAAAAAAATAATCGATGAAGGCAATGATTGTTTTGAAAAGACTGGTGAATTAATCGAAAAGGTCGAACTCAAATCATCACTTCAGTCAGTTATGGGCTATGTAAATAAAATTAATGCTTATCTAAATGAAACAGAACCATGGAAAGTTATAAAAGAAGACAGTTCTAGAGCAACAGCAATACTTCATACATCTCTTACGGCAATAGAAGCATGTGCATCATTATTTACTCCTTTTATGCCAACAACATCTGAGATTGTAAAGGGTGCAATTGAAAAAAATACGAATAATAATTGGTCCGTAAACGACATAAAAAAAGGTGCCCCATTACAAGACATAGGACACCTTTTTAAAAAATTTGATTAGCTTTTTGTAGCTTGAAATACCTCATCTATTTCATTAATCAAACCTAGAAGCTCCTCACCTACTGCAGGATCTTCTGTTTTCTTTGCTTCTCCAGCTTTTTTTGTTGCATTCCAGAAAAGATCATGAACATTTGGGAATTTTTCAAGGTGTTCTGGCTTGAAATAATCTGTCCACAATACCCATAGATCTTTTTTAACCTCTTCAGCCATATCTTCTTTGATGGTGATGCAACGTTGCTTGAATGCAGGATCATCAGATTCTTGATATTTTTTGGAGGCATTTACAACTGACTCTGCATTGATTCTTGCTTGTGCGGGATCATAAACACCACATGGCAAATCACAATGAGCATGAGCTACTCTTGTTGGTTTAAATAACTTCATAAATCTCCTTTAGTAATCTACTATTAATTTTAATAACAAAAAAACTATATGATTAAAAGCATTGCACGGATATTAAATATTAGAAACCTTCTTATCATCGCTGTCTATTTATTTCTTAAAAATAACAAAGATGGAACATACAGAGCGTATGAAATCAAAGAAGAAAGTATGGAGCCATCATTGCACGAAGGCGATTACGTATTAGCAATAAAAGTATCAGAACCATTAAATCGTGGAGATATTGTAATTTACGAATATACTCCAAAAAATATTGAAATAATTAAACGAGTTATTGGACTTCCAGGTGAAACAATTTCAAATGAAGATGGCGTTATCAAAATTAATGGAAAAACTATGAATGATACCTGGGGTAACGGTGAATCAGTTTCTTTTGAGGCCACTACATTGCAGGAAGACGAAATATTTGTGTTAGGAGATAATAGGCAAAAATCTTCTAGTGATTCTTCATCTATTGGTGCAATTAAAGTTGAGGATTGTTGGAAACTAAGATACCTGTATTGGCCCTATCACAAGTTTAAGAGTTATGAGTAATTTAATTTGTACCTGGTGCAAGAGAGAGATGACCTACCTTCATGGTCATGGAGCTTGTATTAACAATCAATGCCCTATGTTTGGTTTGAACCAAGCGGAATGTTGTGATGGTGAAACTGTTTCAAACTGTGCCTCACCACAAAAAAATGAAATAACATTATCCCCGCGTGGATTAAACTAAGCAGGTAAAGTTAAATTATGAGTGAAGAAAAACCTTTAAACGTACCTGAATATCTATTGATTAGATCTGCAGAAGCAAGAGCTAAGCATTTAGGTATTTCTGTCGAGCAAGCTTTAGCTGAAATTAAAGGAGAATCCCAGCCGGTAGAAGAACCAGTCGCTGAAGTTGAAGAAGTTGTTGAAGAACCTGTAGAAGAAGAACCAGTAGTAGAAGCTGAAGAAACAAATCAGGAAGTAAGCATTGAAAATAAAACTGTTGAGTCTATACCAGCTGTAACAATTCGTTTTGCTGGTGATTCAGGTGATGGTATGCAATTAGTTGGTACTAGATTTACCGACACTTCTGCATTATTTGGAAACGATCTTGCTACTTTGCCTGCGTTCCCTGCTGAAATTAGAGCTCCTCAAGGAACAGTTGCAGGTGTATCTTCTTTCCAAGTACAAATTGCTGATTTTGATATTTTGACACCGGGAGACGCCCCTGATGTTTTAGTTGCTATGAACCCTGCTGCTTTAAAAGCTCACCTACAAGATTTAACACCAAACGGAATGTTGATATTAAACGAAGATGCTTTTGATGAAAAGAACATTAAAAAAGCAGGTTATGAAATAGATCCAAGAGAATCTGAAGAGCTTGATGGTTATAGAGTTTTTCAAGTCCCAATGGAAAAACTTACAAAGGAAGCTTTGCAGGAATTTGATTTACCTGGAAGAGCAGTCCTTCGTTCCAAAAATATGATTGCTCTTGGTTTAATTTCTTGGACTTTTAACAGAGATCTTAAAGATACTGAAAATTGGATAAACGATAAATTTAAGAACCTACCTGAGGTAGCAAAAGCAAACATCAAAGCTCTTAAAACTGGATACAACTTTGGCATTACAGTTGAGGCATTTCACCATACTTATAAAGTAGACAAGGCCTCATTACCAGCTGGAGAGTATACAAATATCAATGGAAATATCGGTTTAAGTTGGGGGCTTATTGCGGGTGCTAAAAAAGCAAACCTAGATCTATTTTACGGTAGTTATCCTATCACTCCTGCATCAGATATATTGCATGAATTATCAAAACACAAGAATTTCAATGTTTTAACTTTCCAAGCCGAAGATGAAATTGCGGCTGCTGCAGCAGCTGTAGGTGCTTCTTTTACAGGTAAGCTTGCAGTTACAGGAACCAGTGGACCAGGTCTTGCTTTAAAAAGTGAAACCATATCTTTAGCGCTGTCTGCGGAATTACCATTAGTAGTAGTTAATGTTCAAAGGGGTGGGCCATCAACAGGACTACCTACAAAACCAGAACAATCTGATCTAATGTTTGCAATGTACGGACGTCACGGAGAAGCTCCTTTACCAGTAATTGCAGCTAAATCACCATCTCATGCTTTCTATGCAGCATTTGAGGCAACACGTATTGCTCTTAAATATATGACACCTGTTATTTTATTGTCCGATAACTATGTTGCTACCGGTTCTGAGCCTTGGAAATTACCTGAGATTGAAAATCTTGATGAATTGGGAACAAATTTAACCACTACATATAACACTGAGAATGGATTTTTACCATTTTTTAGAGATTACGAAACTAATGCTCGACCATGGGCTATTCCAGGGGTACCAGGTTTAGAGCATCGCGTAGGTGGTCTAGAAAAAGAAGATGGAACTGGAAATGTTTCTTATGACACTGATAATCACCAATATATGACAGATATGAGAGCATGGAAAATTGAAAATATAGCAAATGATATTGACCCACTTGAAATAAATGGAGACATATCATCAGATACTCTCATTTTGGGTTGGGGATCAACTTTTGGTGGTATCACACAAGCTGTAAACAGACTCAATTCAAAAGGTGTAAAGGTAGCAAGTGCACACTTCACACATGTCAATCCTTTCCCAGACAACACAGCTGAAGTTTTGAGTCAATTTAAAAACATCATTGTCCCTGAATTAAACACTGGCCAATTGTCAAAACTTTTACGCGCACGTTATCTTGTCGATACTGTCGGAATTAATAAAGTTGAAGGTTTACCTTTTACAGCTCAAGAATTAGAAGAAAAAATCGAATCTCTCATAAACTCTTTTGGTACAAAACTCGAGCCTATTGTAGAAGAAATTGTAGCTGAGGAAGAACCAGTAGTTGAAGAGGTTGTAGAAGAAATTGTAGCTGAGGAAGAACCAGTAGTTGAAGAGGTTGTAGAAGAAGTTGGAATACCAGAACACCTCATAATGAGATCCGCTGAAGCACGTGCAAAAGCATTAGGTATACCTGTTGAGCAAGTTTTAGAAGAGATGAGTGCAGATAAACCAGCAGCAGAAACCCAGGAGCCAATTGTTGAAGAAGAGCCAGTTGTTGAAGAAGTAAAATCAGATACATCTGAAGAACCAGCAGCGGAGGCTCAAGAACCTGTTGTTGAGAGAGTTGTTGAAAGGGTCACTGAAAGAGTAACTGAGAGAATTATCGAAAAAGTTGATGAGACTTTACCTGAGAATAAAGAACTTGTTAAAGATGTCGAAGAAGAAAGAAACAAGGTAGAGGAAGAGAAAAAAGAGGAAGTAAAGACTGATGAGTAAAATTCCTCTCTCATATAAAAGAGCTGACTTTGCTAGTGACCAAGAGGTTAAATGGTGCCCTGGGTGCGGTGATTATACAATTCTTGCTTCTGTACAAAACTTTATGACTGAATTAGGTATCAGAAAAGAAAATATTGTGTTTGTATCTGGTATTGGTTGTGCAGCAAGATTTCCTTACTACATGAACACATACGGTTTACATTCAATTCATGGTCGTGCTCCTGCAGTAGCAACTGGAGTAAGTGCATCTAACCCAGATCTTTCAGTTTGGGTAGTTTCAGGTGATGGTGACGCACTATCTATTGGAGGAAACCACTTAATTCATGCATTGAGAAGAAATGTAAACATGAAGATTTTAATGTTCAATAATCAAATATATGGACTTACCAAAGGACAGTATTCCCCTACCAGTGAAGAAGGAAAGAAAACAAAATCTTCTCCTTTTGGTTCTGTAGAGCTTCCACTAAACCCAATGAGTTTAGCCTTAGGAGCTGAGGCATCATTTGTTGCAAGGTCAATTGATATGGATAGAGATCTCACAGCAGAGGTACTTCGAGCAGCATCTGAACATGAAGGTTCAGCTTATGTTGAGATTTATCAAAACTGTAATGTGTTTAATGACAAAGCTTTTGAGCAGTTAACTTCGAAGGAAGGAAAAATAGCAAATCGTATAAATCTAAAGCATGGTGAGAAAGTTATCTTTGGAGCAGAAGATGAAAATGCTGTAACAATTCGTGATGGAGAAGCAGTCATTGTCAAAAGATCAGAGATAGATGATAGTGAGATTTATGTTCATGACATTACAAAAGATAACCCTTCAATTGCTTTTTCATTATCAAGATTATCTCATGGGCCTTATGGACCAACACCAGTAGGTATCTTTAGAAAAGTTGAAAGAGATACTTACAATGATGAAGTCAAAGAACAAATTGACTCATCTATTGAACAAAAAGGTGAAGGAGAACTTGATAAGCTAATAAGATCTCTTGGAACCTGGAACGTAAATTAAATTATTCGTCTAGATAATCTATTTGATCGGTTGGCATAATTAAGGCAGTGCTCGCATTCACAATATGTGAAACAATTCTTTTAAGATAACGATAAAGTAACGTTGTTGCGACTGGATATTGGACTTCTTCCTTATTTTCAAGGAGTGCAGTAATCTTATCATCAAGACTTGTTGACAGGGATGATCCAAGTGTTATTAAATCCTGTACTTTTGACTCATCGTCAAGATTCAAACAGGACTGTAAATATACAATAAGTTTTCCTATGTCATTTCTCAATTCAATATAATTATCAAGCTCATCACCTTGGGTAAATGTATTTCCAGTTTCTGCGATTTCAAATAAATTTTTACAATAATCGCCAATTCTCTCAATATCTTTTGACATGGTCATATAGGAGAGAAGAAGGGGAATATCTAGATTTCTTGAGTTGACTGCGGAATGAATAATCATTTCTCTTCTAACATCACGATGTAATTCATTGATTTTTTTATCTGTGGAATATAGGTCATCTCTTACCGAATCTAGGTTTGTATCTCCAAGAAGACAGTTCATTGCAAGATCATAAATTCTCATACTATTTGTAAGCATCTCACTTAATTTTGCGTCAATACTATCTAATGATTCATTACTCATATTTCTCCTTTAATTTGATATTACTACTCCCAGTAATGGAAGTAACAAAAATGTTACCAATACATACAAAATTGCAATATATCTTCTTTTGGCCACCACATTGCTGAAAGTCACGGCCAGATTAACAGGTAAGTTCCTGATAAATTTGACCGGGTAGACAATCATGACACCTATTGTGTTAAAAAATACATGATGCAATGCAATTGTTAATCCAGCAGTGTTATCTACAACAAAGCTTGCTAGAACTGCAGTTATTGTAGTTCCAATATTTGCGCCAAGCGTTATGGGAAATGCATTTTGAATGGATAATATGCCTGAACCAACAATTGGAACAAGTATAGATGTTGTAATACTTGAACTCTGAACTGAGAAAGTAATAAGAATACCTATCAAAATTGCAAATAGTCCACCACCTCTTGCAAGTGCTCTATCTAAGCCCATTTCGATTTGATTCATCATCAACGATTTCATATTTGAAACTACATTTCTCAAGCAAAGAAAAATTAATCCAATAGCTATGACTATCAATAAGACTGCGTAAACTCTATAAGAATTTTCACTCAAATCACCAATGAATGGGATTGAAGTAAGGCCATCTAGAATATTATTGGAACCCCATTTGATTGCTGCCTTAATAGGGCTATTTGGTTTGGTAGCTGTGAAACCAGATGCAATTATAAACTCTGTACCGTTTTCGGCCATTTTTGTGATGAACCCAGTTATATGATCTAGTGGAAACAAAATGATTACAACAAATACATTAAAAAAATCATGCATTGTTGATGCTGCAAAAGCCCTTTTAAATTCTCCTTCCCTTCTAACATGGCCAAAAGAAACAAGAGTATTTGTTACAGTTGTTCCTATATTTGCACCCATGACCATAGGTATTGCATACTCTAGGCTGAGGACACCACTACCAACTAAACCGACAATTGTAGATGTTGTAACTGATGAGGATTGAACTAAAACGGTACACAATATTCCAACAAGCAGTCCTGCGAATGGATTTGAAACAGATTCAAAAAGTTGATCGGTATATTCTGCACCAAGAGTTTTGATACCCTTTTCGAGAAGTTTTATAGATACAAGAAAGAAGTATAAGAAAAATAATGCGAAGCTTAAGTTTTTAACGACTTTTAAATTCATATTCCGTATGAATTATATATGAGTTTAAATTAAATTAAATTCAGATTTACTGTTCGTTTACTTTACGTTTACTTTAGGAAATATTATTGAGAATGTTGACCCAAAACTGAGTTTGCTTTCTATTTCGATTCTTGCATTATTTCTATCAATAGCATGTTTTACAATTGCTAGACCTAGCCCAGTCCCCCCTAGCTTCCGAGACCTGCCTTTATCTACTCTATAAAACCTTTCAAATATTTTTTCTTGATCAGCTTTTGATATTCCAGACCCAAAATCTTGAAAAGAACAAATTACCTCAGAATCACTTGTCTCTGTTTTAATAAATATATTTTCTTCTAGAGGTGAATACTTAAGCGCATTTTTGATTAAGTTTTTAACAGCGATGGAAATATCATCATAATTTGCAAAAATTTCAGCTTTTGTCTTTTTATATCCCACTCTCTTTTTATTTTGTTTCGAAAGATATGAAATCTCATTTGAAATCACTTCATGTAAATCTAATATTTCCATTTCAATATCTGAGGATTCCATTGAAGAAAGGTCTAGCAAATCAGAAATCAATTCGTTCATACGATCTGAATCCCTTAGAATTTGCTCCAAAAATGATTTCGCCATTCCATCCTTTAACTTTAAAGACCTTAGTGCGGATTCAGCAGCAAGTCTCACAGAAGCTACAGGAGTTTTTAATTCATGAGAAGCATTTGCTATAAACTCTTCTTTAATCCTTGTAATCTCTAAGAACTCTTCTGTATTATCACTCATCGATAAGTTTGTATCCCATACCTCTAATAGTCATAAGTCTTTTTGGTTTTTTGGGATTTTCCTCTATTCTTTCTCTAATCCTTTGTATATGCACATCAAGTGTTTTGGAATTTCCAGCAAAACTATAACCCCAGACTTGATCAAATAATTCCTCTCTTGAAACTAAGTTACCAGCATTGTCACATAAAAAATAAAGTAATTCAAACTCTCTGGGTCTTAAGTCAATAAGCTCTCCCTTTACTTTTGCTTCATATCTAAGTGGACTCATTTCAATATCCCCAACAATTATTTTGTCATTATCTGCAAAGTTGGTTTTTTGGCTTGCATTTGTAGGAGGTGAAAACTGCGATCTTCTCATGACAGCTTTCACACGACTAATTAATTCTTTAACAGAAAAAGGTTTCGTAATATAATCATCCGCACCTATTTCTAAACCTGTAATTTTATCTACTTCATCATCTCTAGCCGTCACCATTATTATTGGAACATTTGAAGTTTTCCTTATAGATCTACATATATCTAAACCTGAAATTTCAGGAAGCATAATATCCAGTATCACCAAATCAAAATGTTCTTCTTCAAAAAGATCTAGAGCAATTGGACCTTCATCAACATGAGTTACCCTCATGCCCTCATTTTTAAGATTATAAATTATTCCTTCAGCAATACTTTTTTCATCTTCTACAAGTAATATTTTCTTTGCCATTAGAACTCTTTAAATTCTCCAGTGACTAGAAACGACGCTAATTCGCAAATATCCACAGCGTGATCTCCTCCTCTTTCTAAAGTTCTCACACATGTTATTAGTCTAAATAATCCACTATATAAATCTTTATTACCAGATATATTAGGAACTTCATTTAGCATCTTATTGTAAAGACTATTGATAAGCTCATCTTTTCTTGCAGTTGATAAGGCTAACTCCGCATCTCTGTTTTTTAAACTTTCTAACGCTGAAGAAGCCATGTCTATGACCATATCACCCATTTCTACAACAATTTTATGTAAACTTTCTGGAATGGGTAAATCATGTATTTCATGAGTTGTTTTTCCTAAATAGACAGACAAATCTCCAAGTCTTTCTAAGTGTAAACTTGCTTGCAAAATTGATGTTGAAAGTCTTAAATCTGATGCAACAGGTTGTTCGGTAGCCATTAGTTCGAACCAGTCTTGATCAATCTTCATATACGCATCATCTATTTCATCATCTTTATCCATCACTTCTGATGCTTTTAAAGTATCTTTATCTTCTAGTGCTCTAACAGCACCTACCAACGAATCGAGAACCAATGTTCCCATGATGTGTAAATCAGTTTCAAGATTATTTATTTTCTGCTCTAAACTCATCCAAACCTCCCACTTATATATTCTTCCGTTAAACTTTCAGATGGATTTGTAAACATAGTCTTCGTATCACTATATTCCACCAATTCACCAGTCCTTCTTCCATCATCAGTAGCCTTTGTTGTAAAAAAAGCACAGTAATTAGATACTCTTGATGCTTGTTGCATGTTGTGAGTCACTATAAGGATGGAAAAGTCTTTTACTAATATTTGCATCAAATCTTCAATTTTTTTAGTTGCGACAGGGTCTAGTGCTGAACATGGTTCGTCCATCAATATAGTATCTGGCTCGACTGCAATTGTTCTTGCAATACACAATCTCTGTTGTTGACCTCCAGAAAGATCAAGAGCATTTTTATCTAGGTCGTTTTTCACTTCATCCCATAGAGCTGCTTGTGTAAGTGCTTTTTCAACTCTGTCATCTAAATTGTCAGTCATATTATTAACTTTTAATCCAAAAGTTATATTTTCTCTTATTGATTTTGGAAATGGATTTGGTTTTTGAAAAACCATACCAATTCTTCTTCGCACTTGTACAGGGTCTACTTCTTCATCATATAGGTTTATACCTTGATAGTTTATCTCACCGTTTACTACAGCATTAGGAATCAGATCATTCATCCTATTAAATGATCTGATAAGAGTACTCTTACCACAACCTGATGGTCCTATGAAAGCAGTTATGTTATTTTTAAACATATCCATAGATACATTTTTCACAGCAGTAAAGTCTCCATAACTTACGGAAACATCTCTTACTGTAAAAACATGATCTAATTCTTTTTTTGTTGTTATTTCAGTTTCCATTTATTCCTTTCTGGTTATTACCAATCTTTTTCAAATTTATTTCTAATAATTAAGGCCAAAGCATTCATACTTAGAAGCAAACCAAGCAATAAAATTATTCCCGCAGATGATGTGTCTTTCCACTCTGCTTGTGGATATCCTATCCAGTTATAAACTTGTATTGGTATGGCAGTAAATCCGCTAAGTGGTGTGTCTGGATAATAATTTACATAGGTTAACGCACCCATAAAAATTAATGGAGCAGTCTCTCCGATGGCTCTTGACAGTCCAAGAACCATTCCTGTAACCATACCTGGGATTGCAGATGGTACTACTTGTCTAAAAATTGCTTGAAATTTTGTTGAACCAAGTGCCAACGCACCTTGTCTTATTGTGTCCGGAACAGCTTTTAGTGCTTCTCTCGAAGCGACAATAACTACAGGAAGAATAAGTAATGTCAAGGTTAAACCTCCTGATAATACAGATCTGCCAAAGCCTGCAAGTCTGACAAATACAGCCAACCCCATTAGTCCATAAATTACTGAGGGAACTCCCGCTAAATTAGTTAAATTTAATTCAATAAATCTAGTTAATTTATTTTTTGGAGCAAATTCTTGTAGATATATAGCTGCACCTGCACCTAGAGGAAATGTTGCAAATATTACAATTATCATTAACCAAACTGTTCCTGCAAATGCTGGACCTATTCCGGCTTTAAGTGGGTCTCGAGAATCTAAGCTTGTTAAGAAATCTCTAGGATTATCAATTGTTACTTTACTAATAAGCCCTAGTTCATAATCGTTAAATAACCTTGAATACCCTGTTGAAATTACATCATAAATAAGTGTCATTAAGGTAACAATTGCAACTGTTACACAAAAATACAAAATACTCAGGAAAGCCAATTCTTTAAATTGCCTTTCCTTTTTAGTTTCGGCAAACACAGAGTTACTGTTCATATTCTTTCCTGTATTTTCTAGCGATGTAGTCTGAAAAAATATTGAGAACAAAAGTCATAATAAAAAGTGTTATTCCTAGTGCAAATAATGCATTGTATGCTGTTGTTCCATGAGGAGTGTCCCCAAGTGAAACATTTACAATAGAAGAGGTTATCGTATACATAGCTTTTCTAGGATCAAGATTCAACTCAGGATACTGCCCACCCGCAATGGTAACTATCATTGTTTCACCAATGGCTCGTGAAAATCCCAAAATAAATGATGCAATGATCCCAGACAAAGCCGCAGGTAACATTATTTTTAATGCTGTTATTCTCCGCGTAGATCCTAATGCCAGAGAACCCATCCTCAAAGATTTTGGAACAGCATTTAGCGCATCATCAGAAATTGATGCGATTGTTGGAATAATCATTATACCCACTGCAATGCCAGCTGAAATAGCATTAAAAACACCTGATCCAGGTATAAAACGCTGAACGATATTAGGTGTAATCCAATTTAAGGCAAAATAACCAAAAACAACAGTTGGTACACCTGCAAGTATTTCCATAATTGGCTTTATAACTTTTCTTGTTCTTCTTGAAGCAAATTCAGAAAGGTAAATTGCTGAAAACAAACCTAAAGGAAAAGAGATCAAACATGCAATCAATGCGATATAGAGCGTTGAAGAAATCAAAGGTAAGACCCCATACACTGGGTTTTTAAATGTTGGTGTCCATCGAGTAGCAGTAAAATACTCTCTAATTGTGACTTCTGGATCTTGAAAAAAATTAATAGCTTCAGTTAACAAAGTAAAAACTATAGCTATTGAAATTAAAATTGCTGCAAAAGCTGACAACGTTATAAAAAACTTTACAACAGACTCAAGGGGCTTTGTTTTAGTTTTAGTTAGATTTAAATCTTTATACATTTCTATTTATAAAGAATTTAATTAGAAAAGGTAAATAGAAAGTAAATTGAAATTATCTTGGAATTAAACAAAGACGTATCCATGTATCTCTACACAGATACGTCTTTTGTTTTTCAGCTACTGAAGTTCTGCCAAGCAGATAATGCATTGGCTTTTTGATCTTCAAGCATAGGTACGTATCCAACTGCGGGAACAATAATATCCATAGCTTCAAAATAGAAGTCAACAAATGCTTTAACTACTTGATCTTCTTTTACAGATTCTGAAATATATATGTATAAAGGTCTTGCTAAATAGTAATTTCCTTCAAAAGCAGCTTCTGGTGGCTGACAACCATTTCCTGCGTCAACTTGTACTGCGTTTAATTTATCTTTGTTTTCTTCATAGTAAGCAAGTCCAAAATAACCTAGACCACCTTCAGAGCCAGAAACTCCATTTACTAATACGTTATCATCCTCAGATGCAGTGTAGTCAGATCTACTACCTGCTTCTCCAGTTATTTCCTCATTGAAGAAATCAAACGTACCTGAATCCGTACCGGGTCCATACAAATCTATTGGCACATCTGGGAATGTACCTCTTACTTCATTCCAGCTACTTACTGAACTATCAGCAACCCATATTGAATTTAACTCGTCAACTGTCAAGCATGTTGCCCAGTCATTTGAAGATGGAATTACTACTGATAATGCATCTATACCTACTTGCACCTCTAAATATTTTGTGTTGTTCTCTTCACACAGTGCAACTTCTTTATCTTTTATTGCCCTTGATGCATTTGATATCATGGTCTCACCAGGACAAAATTTCTTAAAACCACCACCTGTTCCAGAAACTCCAACTGAAATTTTCACGTCAGGATTTAAAATGGTAAATTCCTCAGCTACAGCTTGAGTAATTGGAAAAACCGTTGAAGAACCATCAATTAGTATCTCACCAGTAAGTGTCTCTGCTGCTGGCTCAGAAACTTCATTTGTAGATTCAACAGTTGTTTGAGTAACTAATTCCTCATCATCTGTTACTGCATCAGAACTAGTTTCATTGCTATCACCGCATGCAACTACTAGTAAAGATAGAATCAATATTAATGAAGTTAATTTAAACTTAGTCATTAAATTCCCTTTCTAATTTTTATTACTTAATTAAAAATATAAAATTAGTAAGTAAAAATGAAGTAAACCAAAGTTAAAAGTGATTCAAACTTAAACAAGTTCAATTTGTGATGACCAAGACCCTCTATTGAAAGCAAGTATGTAGTTTTCATATCCTAAAAAATCCTCTTTAAATTCATCTGGTATATTAAAACCCCACCAATCATCTTTAAACTGACTTCGATGAGCTTTCATGGAATTAATTTTATGTTCAATATACTTTGTTCCATCTATTTCAACATCAATATCCTCATTATCACTTCCGATAGGATTAAATGCATTAAACTCGTCTTCAGTTAATATGCCAGCCTCATACATTTGAGTTCGTCTTGCTTGGATTCTCGATTTTGACCACGCATTAAAATAAAGTCTTTCTGGAATCCATACCTCTTCTCCATCTTTTAATGGAAACTTGTCGACATCACCAGCAGCAAAAAACGCAGCTGTTCCAACTCTATGTGTCTGAATATGATCAGGATGCCCATATCCCCCAAATGGATCATAGGTTATTAAAACATCAGGTTTATATTTTCTTATTTCTGTTACAAGCTTGCCCACAGGTCCAAAATAGTCTTGTCTCCAAAAACAATCAGGATCATTGTTCTCCTCTGTGCCCATCATTCCAGAGTCTTTATATCCAAGCCATTCATATTCTTTTACACCTAGAGCATCTAAACTTTTTTCAAGTTCCTCTTTTCGCATTTCAGCCAATTTTGGAAATAACTCTTCTGGGTTTTCATAGTTATGAATTTCTCCAGCTGAACCATCAGTTGCTGTAACAACAACAACTCGATGACCTTCATCTGCATATTTAGCTAAGGTAACACCTGTTGATACGCTTTCATCGTCAGGATGTGCGTGAAAAGCAAGAATTGTTGCCATTATTCGTCTGAGGTAAATGTCTTCTTTGCTAACTCTTGACCGAGTTCGATGGCTTTATCATGATCACCGTCAATTTTTTCAACTAACTCACCAAGAACAATTACTTTTTCACCAGTAATTTGAAGTATTCCACCAGAAATTGCAAAAGACGTTCTCTGATTATCATGCTCTATAGTTAATCCACCTGGAACTAATGTAGCTACGGTTGGTTCGTGGCCTTCTAATATACCAATCTCTCCGTTTGGAGTTCTTGATATGACCATTGTTGCATCCCCTGTAAAGCAACTCTCTTCAGGAGAAACGACCTCAACATACATTTAGAGATTTTCTTCCAATTCTTTAGCTTTAGACATGACTTCATCTAATCCACCTGTCATATAAAAAGCCTGTTCTGGCACTGAATCGAGTTCTCCACTTAAGATTGTTTTGAAGGCTTCGACACTATCTTTAATAGAGACAAACTTACCTTCTATTCCTGTAAATTGTTCAGCAACAAACATAGGTTGAGATAAGAAACGCTGTATTCTCCTCGCTCTACCAACGATCTGCTTATCTTCTTCTGATAACTCATCGATACCAAGAATTGCAATAATATCTTGAAGATCGTTGTATCTCTGAAGCACTCTTTGGACTTCACGTGCAGTTTCATAATGTTCATCCCCTACAACGCCTGGATCTAAGATTCTTGATGATGAGTCAAGTGGATCCACAGCAGGATAAATTCCCAAGTCAGCAATAGATCTTGATAACACTGTTCTAGCATCTAAGTGAGCAAATGCAGTGTGAGGTGCAGGGTCAGTAATATCGTCTGCAGGCACATATACCGCTTGTAGTGATGTAATGGATCTACCTTTAAGAGATGTAATTCTCTCTTGTAAAAATCCCATTTCATCAGCAAGAGTAGGTTGGTATCCGACAGCAGAAGGCATTCTACCTAATAATGTCGAGACCTCTGAACCAGCTTGTGAGAAACGGAAAATGTTATCAATGAATAAAAGAACATCTTGTTTTTCTTCATCTCTGAAGTATTCAGCCATTGTTAGTGCTGACAATGCAACACGAAGCCTCACTCCAGGTGGTTCATCCATCTGACCAAAAACTAGAGCTGTTTTATCGATAACTCCAGATTCTTGCATTTCTCTGAACAAGTCATTACCTTCTCTTGTTCTCTCTCCAACACCGGCAAAAACAGATACACCACCGTGTTGTGTTGCAACTCTGTTAATCATTTCTTGAATAAGAACAGTTTTACCAACACCAGCTCCACCGAATAATCCGATTTTTCCACCTTGCACGTATGGCATCAATAAATCAATCACTTTAATACCAGTTTCAAACATTTCATTTTGTGCAGTCACATCTTCATATGGAGGAGGTTTTCGGTGTATTGGCCATTTTTGTTTAACACCTATTGAGCTAGTTTCTACATCTAAGGTCTCGCCCCAGACGTTAAATATGTGCCCTAATGTTTCTTGTCCAACTGGAACTGAGATAGGCGCACCAGTATCAGTTACTTCAGCTCCTCTTCTTAAACCATCAGTACCTTGCATAGAAATAGCTCTTACTCTTCCTTCACCAAGGTGTTGTGCAACTTCTAAGACAATTGTGCTTGTATTCCCATCAATATCGACATCTACTTCAAGAGCAAATGTAATCTCTGGTAACTCATCTTGTGGAAAAGCAACGTCAACAACAGGTCCTGCTATTTTTACTACCCTACCTATATTTTCACTCATTTAGTTTCTCCTTACCCGGCTAAAGCTTCCGCTCCACCAACAATTTCTGAAATCTCTGTAGTAATCTCAGCTTGTCTAGCTTGATTACTTTGTCTTGATAAAATCTTGATTAACTCTTCTGCGTTCTCAGTTGCGGCTTTCATTGCTCTCATTCGTGACGCATGCTCTGATGTTGAAGCATTCAGTAATGAAGAGAAGATTGTTGCATTTGTATATTTTGGAATGATGTTGCTGAGAACCTGACTTGCTGAAGGTTCAAATGTATATCCACCAACTGACTCTATTTCTTTCGCTATCTGCTCTACTTCGAAAGGTAGTACTGTCTTATACAACGCCGTTTGAGTCATTGCAGATTTATATTCTGTGTAGACAATTTCAATTTGATTTGTTTTTCCATCATAGAATTCTTGTACAAGAGGTGTCATAATCTCTAGTGCATTCTCGAAATTTGGCTCATCAGTAATGCCCTCATAGTTTTGTTTAGGTTCAATATTTCTGTACTTAAAGTAACCATTTGCTTTTTTTCCAACGGTCACAATCTCAACTTTGTTATTCATATTTTCATATTCAGCTTTTCTTACCTCAGCAAGTTTTAAAATATTGGTGTTATATGCACCAGCAAGTCCTCGATCTGAAGTAATAACAACTAATGTTATTTTTTTTGTTCCTTCAACCGGTGGTGAACTTGGCATCTCTCCATTTCCTGTTAATTCCTCAACAATTTGTGAGAGTAGATTTGTGTAATTATTTGATGATGTAAGTCTTTGTTGTGCTTTTACGATTCTTGAAGATGCAATAAGTTCCATTGCACGTGTTATTTTCTTAGTGGATTTAACACTCTTTATTCTTCTATTTATTATTCGTAATTCAGCACTTGCCATGGTTTATTCTTCTTTTTTCTCCAATGTACTTACAAAGGCTTCAACAGCTGTTTTTAATTCCTCTTCAGGCAATTCACCTGTTGTTTTTATTGAATTAATAACATCTGAATATCTTGTTTTAACAAAATCAATCAAATCTAGCTCTGTCTGAGGAATGTCAGCTGGGTCAACTACATCTAAAAATCCCTCTGTTACTGCATAGAGTGAGATAACTTGCTCTTCCATTGGCACTGGTTGATATTGTGGTTGCTTTAATAGCTCGACAACTCTTCTTCCTCTATCAAGCTGTGCTTGTGATGCAGCATCCAAGTCTGATCCAAACTCTGCAAAGGCTTCTAACTCTCTGAACTGTGCAAGGTTAATTCTTAAAGGTCCTGAAACTTTCTTCATAGCTTTAGTTTGTGCAGCACCACCCACCCTTGATACTGATGTACCTGGGTTTACAGCAGGTCTAACACCGGAATAAAAGAGTTCTGATTCCAAATAAATCTGTCCATCTGTAATGGAAATAACATTTGTTGGAATGAATGCTGATACGTCTCCAGCTTTTGTTTCTATGATCGGTAGTCCTGTAAGTGAACCACCACCTAACTCTTCACTAACTTTTGCACAACGCTCTAATAGCCTTGAGTGAAGATAGAAAACGTCACCAGGATAAGCCTCTCTTCCAGGAGGTCTTCTTGCAGCTGAGGCGGGTGCGTTTACAATTACTACTTTATCTAGAACACCCTCTTGCTCAAATCTCTCTACTACCTCTGCAACAGTTGATGATTTTTGACCAATAGCAACATAGATACATTTAACATCTGTGTCTTTTTGATTGATTATTGTATCAACTGCAACAGCAGTTTTTCCAATCTGTCTATCACCAATAATTAATTCTCTTTGTCCACGACCAATTGGAATCATTGAGTCAATAGCTTTGATACCGGTTTGCAGTGGCTCCCCAACAGGTTGTCTTTCTACAACAGAAGGAGCTTGAAGTTCTAATCGTCTTCTTTCAGTGAATTCAATAGGTCCTTTGCCATCAATTGGATTTCCTAGGGGATCAATAACTCTTCCTAAAAAGCCATCACCAACACCGATAGACAACACCTCTCCAGTTTGTTTTACAGGCATGCCTTCTTCAATATGATTTGAATCACCCATCAAAACAACACCGATAGAATCCTCTTCAAGGTTAAGTGCTACTCCAACAAGTCCCCCTGGGAATTCAAGAAGCTCTGATGCCATAACATTTTCTAAGCCTTTAACTCTTGCTACTCCATCAGCTACCGCAGAAACATAACCTACAAGATCGTCTTTTACAGAATCCTGCCAGTCACCTAGAGTCTCTTTTAATGAATCTGATATTTGTTTTGCATCAATATTAAATTCGCTCAATTTACCTACTTTCTAAAACTGTCTTTATTTCTGAGATTTTTGAGGAAATCAATCCATCAAATGTTCTCTCACCAACACTTACACTAAGTCCACCCAATACATCTGGATTGACTTCAACTTTTATTTCCACATCGGTGCCTAATTTTTTCTTGAGGGCAGTTATTAAACTTTTTTCAGTTTTTGCATCTAATTCAACAGCTGAAACAACTTTTGCAACTGATGCCCCTCTTTTTTCAGCAATGTAATTTGCGACCGAACTCTCGATATCAGAGAGGTTATCTCCAAAACCTTGCGATATTGTCAAGGTTATTAGATCAAGAGTGAGTGGTAACACTCTTTTGTCGAGTAATGAATTAACTGCCTCTATCTTCTTTTCAACAGGAATACCAAAATTTCTAAACACATCTAATGCTTCAGAGCTTTTTGAAAGTGCATTGAAAACTTGGAGGATTTCATTTTCAACTCTTTCAGCATCTTTAGATGAAGAAATAATTTCAACAATTCCTTTTGAAAAAGAATCAACAGACATTTACTTAGTTCAACTCCTTAATAAACTTTTCAATTAATTTTTTTTGATCGGCTTTTGACATTGAAGAAGCTACTTTTTGAGAAATCTCAAGAGATAGATCAGCTACCTCACTTTTAAGCTCAGTTGAGACTCTTTCTTTTTCAGCGTCTGAGTCTGACTTTGCTTTTTCAATTATTGCTTCTGCTTCAGCTCTTGCTTCAGTTAAAACATCTTCTTTAAGTTTTTCTGCAGCTTGCTTACCTTCATCAATAATTTTTTGAACTTCTGCGTCAGCGTTTGAAACTAAAGCATCATATTCTTGCTTTGATTTCTCAGCTTCTGATTTAGTACTTTCAGCTTCCTTAATCTGTCCTTCTATTTCAGCAGATCTTTTATCAAGTGTTTCGTTCATGGCAGGTAAAGCCCACTTCCAAACGAAGAAAAATACTACTGCAAAAGCTACTACTCCAGCTACTAATTCTGAAGTTGCAGGCAGCAATAAGTCAACACCTGAGCTTGACTCTTCTGCTTCCGCTAAAAATGTATCCAAATAAAACATCATTTTTAACCAACCAAAAAGAATAGAACGAATCCAATAAGGGCAAGAGCCTCAGTGAATGCGATTCCCAAGAACATTGTTGTTCTTACCATTCCAGCTGCTTCTGGCTGTCTAGCCATTGCTTGTACTGCGTTACCAGCAATAAGACCAATACCAATGCCTGGTCCAATCGCCGCTAGTCCGTATCCAATTAATGCGTATGCACTTTCCATTATCCTCCTTTAATTAATGCTCTGGATGCAGAGACGTCTGTATATAAACTGCTGACAACAAAGTAAATATGTATGCCTGCAGAATAGAAACTATTAATTCAAAACCATATATTGCAAGACCTAATGTAAACCATGCGAGACCAACAGGGGCTTTTGATACGATATATTCGCCTACTCCAGGTTGTACAACAAAGAAATATGCGGATGCCAAGAGAAGGCTTAACATTACGTGACCCGCTACAAGGTTAGCAAATAATCGAACAGCTAAACTAAATGGTCTTACAAGTAGAACTGAAACTAACTCGATTGCGCCAACAAGAGGTTTTAAGGCTACAGGAACTCCTGGTGGCCATAGTAAGTTTGTAAAATATTTTATTCCCTCAGTTTTGATTCCGACAAAAAGAAATATTACGTAGGTGACAAGGCTTAAGAAGAGAGGAAGTGCCATGCGAGATGTAACTGGGAAATTGATAAGTGGAGTGACCTCAAATAAGTTACCAACCAAGATAAACATAAATACTGAAATTAGATATGGTGTAAATTTCTCTCCACCTCGGCCAATTACACCGAGGGCTATTTCATCTTTCACGAAAGTAAAGATGCTTTCAACTACAGATTGAAGTCTTCCAGGAACAACTGATTTTTTTCTAAGCCCAAAAAACATTAAAACTACTGGGATAATCGCAGCTAAAAGTATAAGAATTTCTGTTCGGGAGATATCAGAAGAACCAAAGTTCCCAAATTCGAACAAAGAGTTTACATTTTCAGGTTTGCAAACAACGTTGTTTATAAAATCACAAGTCTCAGCTGCTGTTATCATTTGCCCAATCTAAGTCAGTGTCTTTTCTCTTAATTACCATAGCCATTTCTAAGAATAACATACTTAAAAACACGATTGGCACTGTCAAAGACATTGCCAATTCATCAATAGAATATAAGCTTCTCAGTAATAAGAGAAGTCCAAAAATGAAAATTAATCTGAATAAATATCCAAAAACTGCAGCGAAGTAATAGAAATTTAATGAGACTTTTGCTGCATATGACATGATGACTGCACCCAAATAAAATCCAATTGCAACAATTATTGATGACGCAAGAGATGTAACAAATGCATTTTGTGATCTAATTAAAAAAAGAAGTGGGCAAAGAATATAAATTATTGACGCCCTTTTAAGCATTCTTGTAGCTAGTACTAATTCAACATTCATTGATCTTGTTCAAGCTTTTTTGAAATTTTCCACATTCTTCTGAAACCATCATAAATTCCAACAAACAAAAAGATGATAACTGTGTACGGCTCAAACCCGATAAAATTTTGGACAAGTAAACCCACTAACAGACCGCTAATTATTGAAGTTGAAAACGAACTTACTGGACCGTAGTCTTCTAAATTTAATTTTCTTCGATTGTTAGACATATGGCTTGTATTGTGAAGCTAACTCTTTGACTTCATCTTTTAATTCATCAAGCTTGTTTGAATCTGATCTATTTTTTAGAATTTCTGAAATTAAATATCCTACTTTTGTTAATTCACTTTCCTTCATTCCACATGTTGTTGCAGCTGGCGTACCCATTCTTATGCCTGATGTAACAAATGGTGATCTCTCATCAAATGGAATGGCATTTCGATTTAGAGTAATTCCCATTTCATTGAGTAAAATACCTGCATCTTTGCCAGTTAGATCTTCGTCAACACTGTTTGTATCAACTAATACAATGTGATTAGTTGTTCCTCCGCTCACAACTCTTAGACCTTCATTTATGAAAGAGTCAGAGAGTGCTGAAGCATTCTTTAAAATTTGAGCGGTATAATCTTGAAAATCTTTTGATAGTGCTTCTTTAAAGCAAACGGCCTTTGCTGCAATCTGGTTATTTAATGCTCCACCTTGTGCTCCTGGGAAAATATTTTTATCTACACCTTTTGCAAATTCCTCTGTTGATAAAATCATTCCACCTCTTGGACCTCTCAGTGCTTTATGAGTTGTTGCAGTGACAACATCAGCATATTTCATTGGATTCTCAACAACCTTACCGGCAACAAGGCCAATAAAATGTGCGGCATCAACCATAAAATAAGCTCCAACTGAATCAGCAATCTCTCTAAATGCCTTGTAATCAAGTTCCTGAGAATAGGATGAGTATCCTGCAATTAGTAATTTTGGTTTTGTTTCCTCTGCTAATTTTGCAACATCATCCATATCGATCAGTTCAGTTTCTTTATCTAATCCATAACCAACAAAGTTATACATTCTTCCAGAAAAGTTAACAGGAGAACCATGTGTTAAATGCCCACCTTGGTCAAGAGACATACCCATAACGGTGTCACCAGCTTCTAGGAGGTTTAAGTAGACTGCCATGTTTGCTGATGATCCTGAATGAGGCTGGACGTTTGCATGATCTGCCTCAAATAATTCACATGCTCTGTCAATTGCGAGTTGTTCTATCTCATCAACAGTCTCACAACCCTCGTAATATCTTCTTCCTGGAAAACCTTCTGAATACTTGTTTGTAAGAATAGAACCTGACGCCTGCATCACTGCCTTTGATGCAAAGTTCTCTGAAGCAATTAAATGTATATGTGAGTTTTGACGTGCTAAATCATTATCAATTAATGATGCTATCTCATCATCTGTTTCAAATAATTCAGTGTTTAATGCGCCAGTATTTTCCATATCTACACTTTAACAGTAACTTGGAGGCCATTTAAGTGGCCCTTGCCTTAAAATTTCCCCACCTGTAACTCTAAAATCGACAACTGTAGATCCATCTCCATGGATTGATGTTCCCTCTAAATAATATCCAATATTGTCTTTAAACATTTCATATGCCTCACTGTCGTTCTTAGCTTCTTCGTCGCCAGAGGTATTTGCACTTGTAACTGCCAGTGGACCAATTTCATTTAATAGTTGTATAGTTAGTTCATTATCAGGAACTCTTAATCCAATTGTATTTGGATTTTTTGTACCGACGCCATCAACATATTCTTCATTGGTTTCAACAACTGCAGTCAGAGGTCCTGGCCAATAGAGATCTACAATTTCAGGCACTTGTGTAACAAGATCAAGTTGTTGTAAATATGTGTATGAGGGAATGAGTAATGAGATAGGTTTTGAGTCATCTCTTTCTTTCAATTCGAATAATTTTTCTACAGCTTCTTTTGAGTTTGGATTGACGCCTATACCGTAAACGGTTTCTGTGGGAATACCAATAACTTCATTTTTATTAATTGCATCTATTGCTTGTGAGATATTATCGCCTTGCATAAACATACCTATCTTTGTCTGCCAAGTCTTTTATTAATTCTACATCGTCATAGTTATTCAATAATTCAATTACTTTCTGGCCAAATCTCTCATCTATCTCAAGAAATATTTCAAAGTCTTTGTATTTTTTATCTTCAATTTGATTTATGAGGTTTTGAATAATGTTGATCCCATCATTATCTCCACCATCAAGTGCATTTAAAGGTTCGTAATTTAGGACTTCCAAATCAAGAGTTTCAATTTCACTGCTTGGTATATATGGTAAGTTTGCAATAATTAAGTCAAAATTACTACTACTTACTTCATTAAGTAGATCTGATTGGATGAATTCAATATTCATTCCATTAAGAGTTGCGTTTTCAGTAGCTAATTGAATAGCAAAAGGTGAGATATCGATCCCTTTTACTTCAGCTTCTGGATATAAATGTTTCATCATCAGACTTATACAACCAGAACCAGTACCAACATCTAATATGCTTTTTGGTTTTACAACCTTGTTTTTAATTATCTCGATCAAATACTCTGTTTCAGGTCTTGGAATTAATGCACGTTCATCTACTTTTAACTGGACAGTATAAAAGGGCATGAATTCTTCAATATATTGAATTGGTTCGTGATTTAACCTGCGTGTAAGTAATGTTGAATATTCATTTTGATATTCTGTTTTACTACCAGAGATTTCTTGAGCTTTTTGTTTTAACCTCTCAAGTTCATGATTTGGAATAGATTTTATATCCAATTATTCCTCTAAAGTTGCAAGTCTTGTTGTTTCATTATCTGCAATCAGAGCGTCAATAAAATCACTTAAATCACCATCTAATACCTGGTCTAGTTTCTTCAGGGTTAAGTTGATTCGATGATCAGATACCCTGTTGTCTTTATAATTGTAAGTTCTAATTTTGTCAGATCGCTCACCAGAACCTACTTGTTCTTTTCTATTCTTTGCTCGTTCAGCTTCTGCTTCGTCTTGACGTGCTTTTAATAATCTTGCTCTTAAAATTCTCATGGCTTTTTCTTTATTTTGTAATTGTGATTTTTCATCTTGACAGGAGACAACAAGCCCAGTTGGAACGTGGGTGATTCGTACGGCTGAATCTGTCGTGTTCACACTTTGTCCACCTGGTCCACTTGATCTGTAGACATCGACTTTTAAATCATTTTGATCAATATCTATATCTACTTCCTCTGCTTCAGGTAAGACAGCTACGGTTGCAATAGAAGTATGGACTCTTCCTTGTGACTCTGTTTTAGGAATTCTCTGCACTCTGTGTGCACCAGCTTCAAATTTAAGTTTTGAATAAACACCTTTAGATTTTATAGCAAAGATAACCTTGCTATATCCACCCATATCAGAATCAGTCATCTCTATCTTTTCAACATTCCATGAGTTACGTTCCGCAAAACGTGAATACATTTTAAATAGATCCCCAACCCAAATGGATGCTTCCTCACCACCTGCTCCAGGACGTATCTCTACAAGAACATCCTTCTCATCAGATGGATCTTTTGGTAGTAAGCCAACTTTTATTTTTGTAACAATGTTTTCAATCTCAGCAGTTGAGTTTTTAATGATGTCCTCATATTCATTCTTCATCTCTTCGTCGGTTTCCTCATTAAGCAACTCTTCAGCATCTGATATGTCTGAAGTTAGTGTTTCCCATTGTCTGAAAAGCTCAACAATTGAAGACATATCACTGTGTTTTTTTGCCATCTCTGCATATTTATTTGGATCACTTGAGATATCAACTTTTGAAAGATCATCTTCTAATTGTTTTTGTGACTCAACTATTGCAGTAAGTTTTTTAATTAATGTTTCATCCATGAGTTACCTCTTTTGTATTTTCAAGAAAAGCATCAAGTTCATCAGTATTTTCACTATGTTTTATACAGTTTGCCATTGCAACTCTTGCGACCTCAATCTGGTCATCAGATGGAGGTTTTGTAGTCATTTTCTGCATCCATATTCCAGGAGTGCTAAAAAATCTTGAAAAAAGTGAGCCTGAATATTGAAAATTTAATTTAAGTATCTCGTATGAAAGCATTGCAACAACAAACACATGAAGAATACGTGTTACAAGTGTCATGAAAATACTCAACGTTGGAATAAATGGAAGCGTTAACAAGCTAACAAAAACTATCAAAAATATGAATGCGGTTCCACATCGAATGTGTTCTTTAGGGAAAGTTTTGATGTGATCAAGATTAAGATCTCTGTTATTTTCAAAAGCTGCAATGGTCATGTGCTCTGCACCGTGAAATTCAAATAGCTCTTGTGCATCTTTTGTTTTTCCAATGAGATAAATATAAAGAACAACGATTACTCCACGTAAAAGTCCCTCATATAATCCTTTCGATGTCTGATCTGCTTCAATCAAATCGATCAGTAATCTTGGTCCTGCAATAAGGAGCGAGAGAAACACAACAATAAAAACGTAGTTAAAGATTTTATTAATAAGTGTTGGTTCTGGCTCATCCTCATAATATATTTCATCAGACATCGTTAAACCTTGATAACCAACATATAAAGAATCAATGAGTGCTCCAATACCACGCATTAATGGAAGTTTAAAAATACCAGGCCTTCTCACCAAAGGTGTTCTCTCTTTAAAGAACTTTACAATTTCATTATTTTGATTTCTTACAGCAACTGACCAACCCTTTGGGCTTTGAATTAGGACACCACTGATTACAGCTTGTCCACCATAAGAAATATCATTTTCAGACATAAGAAAAAGGGATTAAAGAAGTTATTCTTCTTCTTGAGAAGAAACTTCTTGCTTAGGTGCTTGTCTTGTACTTGTTGATCCGTATCGTTGTTTGAATCTTTCAACTCGACCTGTAGAGTCAACTAGTTTTTGTTTTCCAGTAAAAAAAGGATGGCTTGCACTTGAGATTTCTAGTTTTACAAGTGGATATTCTTTTCCATCTTCCCAAGTAATTGTTTCAGATGTCTTAATGGTTGATCTTGTAAGAAATGCAAAATCAGCATCTTCATCTCTGAAAACAACTTCTTTATATTCGGGATGTATATCTTTTTTCACAGTGTCTACTTTACTTTATTTATTGGTTTTTGCGACATCCTTTAAGAATGCGTCATTACTTTTTAGAGTTTTAAGCCTATCAATCAATAATTCTGTTGCTGCGCCACCCTCAAGACCAACAAGAACTCTTCTTAGAGTCCATAATGACTCAAGCTCTTTTGGTGAAACGAGTCTTTGCTCTTCACGAGTTCCAGAAGGAGTTACATCTATGGCAGGGAATACTCTTTTATCTGCAAGCTGTCTATCTAAACGAAGCTCCATGTTTCCAGTTCCCTTGAACTCTTCAAAGATAACTTCATCCATTTTTGAGCCAGTCTCAACAAGTGCAGTACCAAGAATTGTTAAACTTCCTCCACCTTCTATGTTTCTAGCTGCACCAAAGAATTGTTTTGGAGGAGTTAAAGCAGTCGAATCAACACCACCTGACAAAATTCTTCCACTAGCTGGAGTAGCTAAGTTATGAGCTCTAGCAAGTCTTGTAATGGAATCCAATAAAATTACTACATCCTTACCTTCTTCAACAAGTCTTTTTGCTCTTTCAATAGCTAATTTAGAAACTTGGGTGTGCTCATCTGGTGGTCTATCAAAGGTTGAAAATACAACTTCTCCATCCACTGAACGTTGCATGTCGGTTACCTCTTCTGGTCTTTCATCAACCAGGACAACCATTAAATATACTTCCGGATTGTTAGCAGTAATAGAGTTTGCAATTTCTTTAAGAATTGTAGTTTTACCTGCTTTCGGTGGAGAAACAATCAATCCTCTCTGACCTTTTCCAATAGGTGCAATAAGGTCTACGATTCTTCCAACAAGTCGTTCTGGTTCACCATCAATTTCAAGTTTTAGTCTCTCATCAGGAAAAAGAGGTGTAAGTTTATCAAAGTCTACCCTACGAGCCAAAAGTTCTGGATCGGCTCCATTTACAGTCTTAGGTTCAACTAATGCAGGATACTTTTCTTTTGCACGCGGTGCACGAATTGGTCCTGTTACAAGATCTCCTTTTCTCATTCTAAATTTTTTGATTGCTCCCGCTGGAACATATACATCCATCTCACTTGGTTTATATCCGCTACATCTTAAAAATCCGTAACCCTCTGGCAGGATATCAAGAATACCCTCTCTTGTTTCACCTTCTTTAATTTGGCTATCACCAGAATTTACAACTGATGGCATGTCATTATCTGAAGCTACAACTGCTACTTCTTCTTCAGCACCATCTGCAATATCTCCAATTGCGTCACCTTGTTCTAATAAAAGATCTATTAACTTTGCTTTTTGAAGGCCTTTGTGGTCAAGACCTAGACCATCAGCAATTTCACGAAGATCTGCTACTGGTTTTGATTGTAATTGTGACCTTGCGGACATATTTCTCCTAATTTCAAAACATTCATTGTTTGGAATGGTTTGTGAATTGTGTTTGTCTGAAAGACATTCTCATTATATACATAGCAATTTTAAATTAACAACATTTAAATTTTTTTTAAGCTGAACAAGTATTAATGTAACCGGTTAAATACTCTTGTTCACTTGAATCTAATTCACCTGCTGTTCTGTAGTGATTGTATGCACCACCATAATAACGTACAAGTGCATCAACTAAGTATTCTTCCCCTCCAAAAAAATCTCGTGCATCTTGTCGATATAAAGTTGTTGAATCTTTTGGACAGTTTCTAGTTGAATATGTAAATGCATGAAGTGATTCATGAAGTAAAACATCATAGGAAACTGCAGCTGAAAAAGCTCTATCCGATATCCAAATAGAAAGTGTCCATTCTGCATTTTTGGTTCCATCTGAGCTTGTTCCGCTTGGATCCCACACTCCATAAGGACACCTCCCAACAAGTGAAGCCCCATATTGATGACAACCATTAATAACACTTATATTGTTTGTTTCGATTATTTGTAACAGTAATGGAGGTAATTGTTTGACTAGTTCATCCAAAGTAGTTTGATTTGTGCCTTCGAATCCTGCGTATTCTGCAAATGGACCTGTGTAAACCGTTGTGGTTGTAGTTGTTGTAGTTGTTGTAGTTGTTGATGTTGTGGTTGAAGTGGTTGTTGTTGATGGTGGAACAGTAGTTGTAGTTGAGGATGTAGTTGAGGAAGTAGTAGTTGTTGGCTCAAGAGTTGTTGTAGAAGTATCAATGACTTGAATTTCTTCTTCTTGTTCAAGTACAATTGTCTCTTCTTCTTGATTAAAATTTATTACAACTAAAGAAACAATTAATAACAAAAGAATAAATGAATTTATATATCTGTTGTTCATCTTCTAGCCTTTACTTTTATAAATAAACCTATAATCAAAATTGTTAAAATGTATCCAATTAGGCCAATAGCAAAGGTTAAAGAAAATGAACCCATACTTAATAAATCTTGTTGCATGTTGGCAAATTCACTATCTGGAGGAACAATAAGAATTCTTATAAACAACCACAAGCCCAATATAAAACTTAAAAGTGGAAAGATTTTAAAAACACCTTGAGAGTCGGAAAGAGATTCAAATAACTCATTTCCACCACCCGGCAGTGACTTAAACAAAACTCCTTCTAAACACATCAAATAGCTAAGGGCTGCAGCTGCCGTCAGTACAGTTGAATCTTTAATAAGAGGTATAGATGTTAAATAGAAGAAACCAAACCCTGCAAGACTCAAAGCAATTGTTGAGTAAAATTTTGGTGATAGTTTTGCTATATTCCTTCTTCCAGTGATGTACGCAGATGCAAAAAATCCAAATATAAATCCAATTGGCATTTCAAAATAAATGAAAGCAAGAGTAGAAATCCCCGCAAAAAATATTGCTTGTGGAGCCCATTTAATTCTTACTTTTTGCTTAAAAATTTTACTTTCAATAAATCCCTCTGTCCCCTCGTAAAACAAAGTAACAGCAATTAATCCAACGAGTGCAGCAACAAATATTGCTAAATTTTCAAGATCTAAAGATAGATCAGCTCCTTCCTCAACAAAGCCTATTAAAAATGCAGTAGAAAAAAGAACGAAAAGAACTTTAACTAAAGTAATAACCTTCTTTGAGCCACGAATGTTTCTATCTTTTGCAAACCATCGAATATTATTCGTTGAAATAATTTTGTTAAACCATTCTTGTAAGAGCAACACAACATAAAACAAAAAGATGATTCCCGTTGAAACAATTACAGCGATACTGTTTTTTTCTTGATCTGTCAGGTCAATATCCTCAAATAAGGGAATAGACGTAATCAACTCATTTGTTATTTCAATATTTAGAAAATCAGTTTCCTCGATGACGGGTGGGGGAAGAGTTGTTGTAGTTGTTGACGTGGTAGTTGTTGTTGAAGTTGTTGGTGGTGGG